>Ga0325410_1002910_pt1 | contig 19249 bp, 9 predicted proteins | sample PopdelMetagenome_16_FD_206182 | JGI IMG/M metagenome (GOLD analysis project Ga0325410, IMG submission 206182) | Populus deltoides microbial communities from Bellville, Georgia, United States - Xylem-PdIQD-R3 | ecosystem: Host-associated > Plants > Phyllosphere > Stem > Wood/Secondary xylem... | reverse complement strand
TAATCAGGGATAAGATGTTGGAGGCTTATATGGAAGAATTGGGATGTAAACATCCAATTTCATGGAAACTTCTTCCATTTTCATGGTGCCAACGAGCGCCTAGAACTCCATAACTAGCTCTTGGAAAATGTCAACCCGATCATCCAAAACTACTAAGGAAGGAGATGAACGGTAGGTGAACGACGCGTCATCTATATTAAATCCCTAGAAATTAGGATCTTAAATTTGGGATCTAGCAAATTTCATTTTAGTCCATGTTCTTCAAATTACTTTTAATTGCACCTATAATTGCCTCTTAAACTCTTAATTTCATGTAATTTCAACTCTGTCAAACTCAATCGTCTACCCTAGAGTTTAACACCATTTTCATCTTGGTCCTTATTTTTTTTTATTTTTGCATTTGAACCCTTAATTGGCCATAAAAGTTTTAATTTTATTCAATCTGACCCCTAATTTGGTCAATTTCAGCCCTTGAAGTCCCTCGCCTTTTACGATTTGGTCCTTGGTTTTGAATTTCTTTGAACAAATCCCTAATTGGCTATCAAACTTTAATTGTTTTTCACAATTAAGCCCTTGATTTGATCAATCAAACTTTCCAAAGTCTAGTTTCAATCCCTAAACTTCAATTTCTTCTAATTAACACCCAAATTGATTCCAAAAAACTGATTTTCCTTCCAATCAAGTCCTTAGTAAAATTGATTAAGCCTTCTAAAATCCTCATTAAGTCTTTACTCATTCAAAATTATATTTCTTTACCCCAAATAAAAATATTTTCACCGAATAGGTCTTTTGTCAATTAGAATTGGGTCACTAATTTTACCAATCTTGTACATTTTGATCCTTCTACTTTTCGAGTTGTCATTTTGGCCCTTCACCACCAACGTGGGCAATTTTTCGAGCTTTCTTCATGTGTATTCTCTTGTATTTTTTTCCTTTTTTTTCTTGATTTGTTATAAGTTAAAAAATAGATAACAATAGATGCTCCTTTTTTACAATACTTATGAAGCAAAATCTCATCAAGGTTTTGCATAATGAGCATGTAAAGAAAAAGTGTTTATCCGACTTGTTGGGTGATCAACTTATCCGAAGACTTTGCTTTTAAAATTCAAAAACTGGTTTATTTTCATAGGCAACCTCCCTTTTTAAAATTCAAAAAGAACTTCAGCAAGCATCCATGCTTCCCTGAAATTGGTCTATTTTCATAGGCGATCTAGCCATTTTGAAATTCAAAAGTTGGCCTATTTCACAGACGACATGCCCTTTTCAAATTTCAAAAAGAATTTTAGCAAGTGTTCATCCTTCCTTGAAATAGGTCATATTTTCATAGGCGACCTACCCATTTTGAAATTAAAAAACTGGTATATTTTCACGGGTGACCTACCCTTTTCAAATTCCGAAAAGAACTTTAACAAGCATCCATGCTTCTCTAAAATTAGTCTATTTTTATGAGCAACCTGTCTATTTTGAAATTTAAAAACTAGTTTATTTTCACGGGCGAATTGCCCTCCTTAAATTTCTAAAAAACTTCAGCAAGCATCCATACTTCCCTGAAAATGATCTATTTTCACAAGCGACCTACTCATTTGGAAATTCAAAAGTTAGTCTGTTTTCATGAGCGACCTGCTCTTTTTGAATTTTAAAAAGAACTTCAACAAGCGTTCATGCTTCTCAGAAATTGGTCTATTTTCACAAGCGACCTGTCTATTTTGGAATTCAAACTACGATTTTCATCAAAATCCTTCAAAACTTTCCTAAAAAAATCAAAAGAAAATGCCCTCCAAGGTAAACTCTTAAAACATGTCTTATTTTATGGCTTTAGTTATCTACACCATATGTATGAGATTTCTTCACCATTTCTCGACTTTCAATCACCCATGCAGATTTCACCGCCTTTCCTCTTGATTGATGAATCTTGCACCAACACTTCTTCAAAGTTGAGGTTAAATCATATGTAATGCATGCTTTTTGAAATATAATCCCTTATTTCTTCTCAATCTCTTTTTTTTTATTGTTGAGAGTTGTAATTTCTAAGGTAATCATTTTTTCTGGTTCATCTTCCAATTTACCCAAGCAATTTTGTGCAAGTTACTTTCAAATCTTAAGCGTCAAGCTACATTTATAGTCTCCTTTATATATATATATATATATATATATATATATGCCATGACAAATACTATCCTAATTGGAAATGAATTCTATCATCTTAGCGATTTTTATTCACTTGACCTGAACTCCTGTATCTTAGCGATTCCCTTCAACTAAAACTTTTGTTTCATAGTTCGGTTAACCTGAAATCTCAATCTAGAGATTTCCTTTAACCAAAACCCAAACTCTTTATTTTCAGCTCGGTTAACCTGAGATCCCAATTTGGCGATCATTTAACCAGAACTAAAATCTTGGTCTTCAGCTTGCTCAACCTATGATCTAAATCTAGCAATCCTTTTTCAACAAAACCAAAATCTTTGTCTTTAGCTTGGCTAACCTGAGATTCTAATTCGTCGATCCTTTTTAACCAAAACCACAATCTTTGTCTTCAACTTGGCTAACCTGAGATCCTAATTTGGCAATCTCATTTAACCAGAACCATAATCTTTGTGTTCAACTCAGCTAATCTGAAATCTCAATCTAGCAACCCCTTTTAATTAGAACTATAATATTTGTCTTCAGCTCAGCTAACCTGAGATTTCAATCTGGCTATCCCTTTTAATCAGAACTAGAATCTTGGTATTCAGCTCCGTCAACCTAAGATCTAAATCTAGCAATCCCTTTTCAATAAAACCAAAATCTTTGTCTTTAGCTTGGCTAACCTGAGATTCTAATTTGGTAATCCTTTTTAACCAGAACCATAATCTTTGTGTTCAACTCGACTAATCTGAAATCCTAATCTGGCGACCCCCTTTAACTAGAACTACAATATTTACCTTCAACTCGGCTAACCTGAGATCCAAATCTGGCTATCCCTTTTAACCAGAATCAAAATCTTTATTTTCAACTTGGCGAACCTGAGATCCCAATCTTTACGATCCCCGTTAACCAAAACTAAAATCTTTATCTTTAGCTCGACTAACTTGAGATCTCAATTTGGCTATCCTTTTTAACCAGAACCGCAATCTTTATCTTCAGCTTAGCTAACCTGAGATCCTATTTTTGTGATCCTCTTTAACTAGAACCAAAATCTTTCTTTTTTAGGAGAACAATATTCTCACAATTATCCTCCTATGCAAATCTTTTCTGGCAAAGTCCTATTATCTTAGCGATTTGTGTTTTCAGCTTAGTTGACCTGAAATATCAATCTGGTGATTTCCTATAACTGTCCAAAGGCATCTTGATTAAATCCAAAACACTTTGATTATAGGCTTGACATATGATACTTTCAATCATGAGATTTGAACATTTTAACATTTTTCAATGCCAAAGAACTAAGAAGTTCCTGATGGCAGGATTTCCTTTATTTTCTTTCTAATTGCAGGGTTAAAACCAACATCCCTTGCTATAATTATTTATTTTTCAACTGATTTCATTATGGATTTTCCTGTAAAAATTCAAAAACATTTAAGCAATGTTTATGGGTTATGCATCCTTACCTGGTTTGAAATATAGGCCTCCTCTTCGATGCTTCATCATCATAAAGTGTCTTGACTTGCCATCTAAAGCCTTCTTAATCCTCTGATTCACCAGCTCATTTGAGTTTACCATATGTCAATCCTCCGCTCGAATGTAAGTGCTCTTCTTGGATTGTCCACTGCGATTACTGCTCTCATTGCTCATCAAGCTTGACCAAACCCCCCCAAGTGTGGTGATGTTTGCTTCATCATAAAGGAGTTTAACAAATCATCTAACTTCTTGGATTTTTTAAAAAAATTATCCCTTGATTAGTTGTGTGCATTCTACTAACAATTATCAAAAGGTTTTCTTGTGTCGACCTTATCTTAGATTGCAAATCAATCATGATGTTGCCCCTAGTTTAACCAAATATATGTTATCATCAACCTTTATGATTGTCAAGTCATCTAGCCATGCATCTTATTGCTTGTAGTAAAGGCTCATTTTTGTATGCTCGGTATTCTTTACAATAAATGGCTTTGTAATCATTTAGACTCGATCGTGGAAATAAATACATTACCATTATAAATGATGTTCCTTTTATCACCCCACATCCATATCCTTTCAATATTTATCAAAATCCACCCACATGATAACATATTTCAGGAATCATAATCATATTTCAAAGAATAAACCAAGCTTTCAGATATAAAGATACACCTCAACTGCGGTGTTACTCTAAACTAATGTTGGAGTTCATTAAGTAATACACAAATTTCTTAGGCAACATTACCTTCAGTTGAAATAGTTATGTTTGTTCTTCTTCCTATTATCAAGAGGCATTTGTCATCGACAAATGTTAATCATAGCTTTAATGGGTTTCACTAAATCATCATTTAATTATGTGTTTCTTTGCCCTCAGTTGATCTGAATGTTGTTTGGTTTGCCTTTTAGGTTCCACTGCATTATCCCCCAACTGATCAACTTTCTAAGGATGACTTATAAGAAGTGTCAACGTCATTTCTGTCAAGGATTGTACAAACTCGGTCAATGTTTTATTTTGTATTTTTCTTATTCTGGAATTAACTCATAAATTTCAAAGATCATGTCCACTCAAGCCTAACTGTTATAATAAAATTAAAGAGATGTCAATTTGAAAGTATTTTGAAAATTAAGTCATTTTAGTCAAAGATCTAACACTCGCCATTCATTACATGCAGTCCTTTGATTATCTTGTATTTTCAAAACAAATTTTGATTTGTTTGGCTCCTTTATGGTTCTTTGTGTCAATTTTAATCTCTTATTTTGGGTATATTATTTGATGGTACCTGACAAGGTGACCTTATGTTGATTTCAATAGCAAGAGCCTCGAGTCAAGACTCGAGGCTCTATCAAGAAAGATTATCTCTTTTGAGCATCCATTTTATCAGCATGAACAATAACTAGTAGTTTAATTTATGCAGCCACAACCCTTATCGCACCCGAAATTGCAGCAACTTTTAAAATTTTCTCTATAAGAACATATTTTTAGCATCTTGTTCTTAGAGGAGAAAAAGGTCTTATTTAAAAAGTCATCACCTAGTATTATGGTCACTAAGAACCCTAATTGGTTAATAGAGATTCTATGGTATGGGATTGGTTACGCAAAAATAGAAGATATTATCAACCCTTAAGCGTCCTACCTAAGGTAAGCTGCATTGTTGATTTTTTTTTCTTAAATTGCTAAGGGTTTATTTTATTCTATTTTTGATGGTCTATTTATAATATTCTAGACTCTGATGCCAGTGAATATTCGACTACGAATATTTTCAACTTTGACATTGGTAATTATTACGTAACCAAAAAAAAGTATGGTATTCTTGACTCTTGTGCCAATGAATAAATCAGTGAAATTTGGATTGAAAGCAAAAACACATTTTTATTAATTTTTTTAGAGAAAAGGAAAAAAAAGACAAATATGTATTGCATACTAGATTCGCATTTCACAGTATAAGTCTACAATTCAAATACTTGGTAAAGTCATCAAAAAAATGTATGAGGAACCCATAAATAAATCAAAAAAGGACTCTGAATTTTTTCAGACTTTTTTGATATCTAAAAAGGCATGTTTGGCTAGATAAAAATATAAAGGAGAGTGAAATTAAAGGGAAAGGAGAAAAGGGTGTGTTTTGCCAAAAACACCCTTAACCCAAAGAAAATTAGATTGGCTAGGCTTAAGGCCCAGGTCCAGCCCGACCTCAATAATTTTTGTTTTCTCTAATTTTTTATGGATTGGATCTAGCCCAATCATCTAAGCTGGTCTTGATCTAGCCAGCCCAGCCTGATCACTGGTCAAACCCAGTGACCACGCTGTAGCAGCGAGCATGCGTGAATTAATTCACACGTGCTTGCACAATAAATAGCTAATTAAAATTACAATTAGTTAAGATGTACGCAAGCTGACCTGAACACTCACGTTTGATAAAAAAGTTTTTGCAAAATAGAGGGAATAAGAACGATGTTTGTTGCTGGGATTTTGGAAGAAGACTAAAGTTTGTTATTCTACTTTTGGTTCCTTTTTTCTCTGCTCTTTTTCCTCTGCCTCTTTGTTTTTTTATTCTCTATCTCTTTTCTTCCCTAATTTTTTCTGTGTTTTTCATTCATCTGTTTTGTTTTTGCTGTGATTTCTTCCTAGAAAGCTCTGGTTCTGCTGCGCTGCTGTTGGAGATGAAGACGTGAGGAGATGGTCTTTGGCTGATCTGGTGGCGCTTCTGTGATGACCATCCTCTCCTTCTCTCCCTTTCTTATGTGTGTTGTAGTTACTTTTGTTCTTTCTATCTCTCTCTATTTTTTTTCGTTTCTAGTCCCTCTCTGTGTATCGTCCTCTAGGTTCTCTCTATCCATTTTTTCCTCCCTTTAGTTCTGTCTTTCCTCTGGCTTTTATAGGGGTGAATCTCCAATTCTTATCCACGAACTTCATCCCTTATCTCCTCAGGATGACGATCTCGTGGATGAGGATATATATAACTTGGGTTTGCTCCGTGTTTGATGGATTCAAAACACCGACATTCCTGTCATTGTTGGAGTGTTGGTGATGCTTATCCTTGCATCAGGGGAGAGTTATGAGGGTGAGGGTTACTGAACCAACTACCCAAATTGGTGATGGATGTCTTGGGCATTGAAACGGGTCTGTTGTGGTGTGTTTGGTGAGGAATGGGGGTCTGGCCGAAGCCAATTTTTTGGCATCTCAGGTGAATTTCCTCTGCTTTCCTGAAGAAGAGAATGGATAGTAGATCAAACAACGTCGTTTTAGGCTAAAATGGTCATTCTTCAATTTGATCACTGAAGTTCTGACATCTTGCAATCAAGCCCTTGTTTTTGAAAATCTCTTTTTTTTGCCCCTGGATCAATTGTAATTGGACCATTGAACTTCAACGTCATTTATAAAACAGTCATTGATTTCAAATTTAATCAATTTAGTTCTTAATGGACTCCTCAACTTTTAATTCTTTCATAATTACCCCTGTAAAAATAAATTAACTCCCCTAGAATATCAACGTTTATTCACTTTGGTCCCTAGAATTCAATTTCTAGCTATTTTGACCCAAATTGATCTTGAACTTTGATATTTCTTAAATTAAGCTTCTGATTTCATTAATTAAACTAATTCAAAGTTTAATTAAGTCCCTAAACTTATCAATTCTCTTAATTTTTTGCCATATTGACTTCTAAATGTATAATTTCTCCTTATTAGCCCATGAACCTTCAATTTAAGTTGTCTTGACTCAATTCCCAAATTATTGTTCATTCATTTTTTTTAATATGTTTTTGAAAATTTAAAAATTAGGTTACGATAACCGTTATGAAAAAGCTCTTCATGTTTTGAAAGTACTGTTTATTGGTTCCAATCAATTACTTGATTAAAAAGGGCTTTTAAAAGTATATAATACAAGCTATAATTAATGGTTATAAAAGAAAGGGAAATTTGTAGGTTCAAAAGATGTTTAAGGGTTTCAAAAACTTAGGATCACCATTAACTATTCACTTCGCTCTCTTTCTTTTGCTATCTTTCTAATGACATATAACCATGCTATAAATTTAATCAAAAAATCATGTTTCCTGAAATAGGATAGGAAACTCCATTTTCTAATCATAATCAAACAATGACATATAATCATGTTTCACCTTTTTTAAGGAATTTTCATTAATCAAAATCAAGCAGTGGCATGAAACCATGCCTCACCTCTTTATAGACTTTTCATCAATAAAAAAAACTTTCAATGTTATTAATCAAGGTCAAACATTGGCATATAATCATGCCACTCTTTTCAACAGGAATTTTCTTCTCATTAAATCAATGATTTAAGAAGTTCCATTCTTATCAATCATTGGCATATAATCATGTCGTTCATTTCATTGTTAATCTCAAACTTAAAGAGAATACTAAAGCTCATTGTCCATCATTTATCTCATGATACTCCTTCATCTTTTTATTGGTTCACGTTTTAATTCGAAGAGAGGGTAATGGTTCACTGACAATCATTAGCCTCATCATTTCCTCATTTTTTTTCACTATTTGTTTTTAAACAATGACATATAATCATGCCACACATTCTATTTTCACCTAAAAGATCAATATTTTGCAAAAGAGGCCATAAAGCAACTCAAACTTTTCCTTTGATGGATAACCAATGTCTTCATTTGAAGACACTGTAAACTTTATGACATATACCATAAGACATGTTTATAGTTCAGTATTTCTTCTTCTTTTTTTACTCTTGCTCCGACATCAAATTTTGGCATTAGTTGTGCCTTTCGTCAATTAAAACCTCACTTTTCCCTCCTAGACATGATAGGCATTTTCCTATCTTTAACCTTTTCATGTCATTCCACTAATCATCAAAATTTGATTTGCCTTTATGTGTGGGCAATTTCTACTTTTGGCTTTTTCAAAGTTTGAATAAATTATCCATTGTAATATATATATATATATATATATGATAGAAGTTTCAATTTAAAAGATTCAAAAAATTTAAAAATAAAGTTAAAAAAATAAACTAGAAAAGCATTAATATACTTCAATTGGATCGACGTGGTGAATACTTCAACCAAGATTTTCAAAATAATTTAAAAGAGAATGAGATTCTTTCATAATAGACACCTCTTACAACACCACAACATAATGTAGTTTTAAAATGATAAATTGCACCTTATTGGATATGGTGCAGTCCATTATAAGCTAAACAAACCTTTCACCTTCTTTATAGGGCTATGCTTTATAAACTACTACTTACTTTTTAAAAAGAATTCCATCAAAATCTATTGATAAGACTCCATATGAGTTATGGAATGGTAGAAAACCAATCATATCATACATAAAGACTTGAAATGTGATGTTCATATAAAGCGTATTGTATAAGAGAGGATAGGAGCTAAGTTAGATAAATATAAGTTTATAGGATATCCAAAAGAAAGTATTAGATATTATTTATATCATCCCATTGAGCAAAAATAATTATCTTAAAATATGCTAACTTTCTAAAGAAATAATTTGTTTTGAAATGAGTAGTGAGAGAAAAATAAAACTTGAAGAAGTTCAAGAATCACAAACCGACATCCAAATAGAACTCGAGCCTAAGGCTATAACATTGGATGTTCAGCCTAAAGCTTAAGAAATATAAGTACTCCGTAGATCTGGTAGGACACGTCATGCACCAATAAGATAAAAACTTCTCATAGAAGATGAAAACGACAAGTTGCTTATACTTGATAAGCCTACTAATTACATAAAACCAATATCTTATATTGATTCTAAGAAATGGCTGGAGACCATAAAATCTAAAATGAATTTCATATACGCCAATCAAGTATGGATCTTAGTTGATTCACTTGAAGGGATAAAATCCATTGGATGTTAGTAGATCTTTAAGATAAAAATTGACATGGATGACAATGTACAAACTTACAAAGCTAAACTAGTTGTCAAATGTTACAAATAAAGACAAATAGGTTAACTTTGATGAAACTTTCTAGCTGGTAACTATGCTAAAGGCTATAAGGATTTTTCTTACTATAGTTGCATACCATAATTATGACATTTGAAAAATGGATGTCAAAACTATATTTTTGAATAGGAATCTTTAAAAAAAATGTATATGTGACACAACTTGTAAGTTTTGAATCTAAGGAATTTTCAAATAAAATATGCAAGCTATAAAAATCCATTTATGAGACTTGTGTTTATAAAAAGGTTAGTAAAAGTGCAGTTGTTTTTCTAATATTATATGTAAACAACATATTATTAATAAGAAATGACGTTTCTTTACTCTAGTTAATAAAGATCTGGTTGTCCAAGAATTTATCCATGAATGATATGAGAGAACAAACCTATATAATGGGAATAAAGATCTATAAAGATAGATCTAAAATGTTGCTTGGATTGTCTCAATCCATTTACATACATAAAATGCTAAAATGATTTAGCATGAAAGAATCCAAAAGATGATACTTATCTATTTTGCATATGATACTCTCTCAAAAGATATATGCTCGAAACACAAATTAAAAGAGATAAGATGAAAATGATTTCATATACTATAGATATAAGATCTATAATATATGTGATACTATATACAATACCATATGTGTCTTATATTTTGAGCATAACGAGTAGATACTAATCTACTCCAGGTAAGATTCACTGAAAGATAGTTAAAAATATTATGAAATACATAAGAAAAAATAAGAATTTTTCTCTAGTCTATGAAGGATATGAACTAGTTGTTCATGATTATTTAGATGCTAGTTTTCAATCAGATATTGAAAATGGTGAAAGCAGTTGGATTGTGTTTTACTCTAAATAATGGTAATGAGTTGGAAAAGTTTTAAATAAAGGATCAAAGTAAATTTTACAGCTAAAGTTGAGTATACCTTTATGTTTAACGGAACAAAAAAAAGGTTGTTTAGATTAAGAAGTTCATCACTAAATTAGGTGTGGTTCCTAGCATTGTTTATCTACTAGCCATGTATTGTGATAACAATAGACCCATTACACATGCAAAGGAACCAAGGTCTCATCAATGATCTAAAAATGTACTTAGACAATTTCATTTGTTTAAAGAATCATATAAAGAAAAGATGTAAAGATAAACTGAGTGCCTATTAAAGAGAATATTGTAAATTCTTTTACTAAGCTATTATCTAGTAAAAGCATTATCATCAAATAGAGCGCTATGGTATTTGATACATGAGTGATTGACTTTAGTGCAAGTAAAAGATTGTTAGTGTATACGCCCTGTAACCAATCTCGGTTGGTTACACGTGACATTACCTTTATTCATGTAAACATATTTGATTTTAATAGAGGCTTATTTAAATTTAATATTCATTAAATATTTTATTAAAAAATATAATATGTTATTAATGAATCTAAAGTAAAGATAAAGTTTTTGGGATAAAAATCTTTTGTAAAGGAAATTATAAAGTTGTTAAGACATTTTTATTGCATGAAATGATTATTCCTAAAATATTCTTGATCAATGCTTTATTAAGACTAGATATTAATTAGAGTTGTTGAGACTGATACATATTATGTTTTTTCTTTTATAAAAAGAAGCAATTGTTCTCAAAAGCAGAGGTATGAGACATATCTAGAACTAATATGTAAGTGCATGTCAGATGAGATGGACACTGAAGTGACCCACATGAGAGTTCATATGGAGTGAGATCATATATGTTATAGAAAGGCTCACGTTACAATTGTGTAAGTGATCTTTAGACTTGAGATCACTAAATTATTTTATATTGAGAATGTTGAGTTTTGATCCTATTACACGTTGTTCTAATCAAAGGTAACAAATAAACAGATATTGGGTATAATAAGAACTATTTAAAGGTATATGAGTAATTAAGAGAAGATTCATCACATTAGGTGAATTAGAAAAAATATTTCATCTGTTGTCAAATAATATTGATTGTAAATTCTTGTGTAATGTGAAATAAGATTTGAAAAAAGTTTCAAATCTTATTCAAATAATTAATGACTATAGTGTTGAGAACAAACATAATTTGACAGAATAGACACACTTAATGCTATAATATTTAAATCAAAACATTGTTGATGAATGAATAATAATTACACTGAGAAAATAGCCATTAAAAGGTTAAGTTAAACTAGTTATGATTTTTATAATATTTGAGAGATCATGACAAGTTGTTAGACATTTTACTTAATCTTCAAATATAAATCATTCAATTGTTAAATTGATAATAAATTAATTTATTTAATCCTATTTTATTTAGAATTGTAATTTATATTTGAGCTAACTTATTAAGAAACCTAATTGGTCACACACATAAAAATCATTAGCTAGAAATTAAAAATAAATGATTAATCAAGTGTGACTTGATTGTAAATAAATTTTAGAAATTGAGAACTAGAATGTAATTTTTACATGAAATTACAATTCTAGAGCTAGAAAGATCAAGTAGAGACTTAATTGAATAAATTTCTAAAATTATTTTGAAATAATATATGTGATATTATTCAGGAAGCAAATTGATATTTTATTATTTATAAGGTTTTTAGATTTTCTTATAAATAGAAAGTTATACCTCTTATTTTCTATGAGTAAAGTACAGTACATAAACACCTAAAACACAAAAAAAAAAAAAAAGCTAACACTCAAAGGTATAGCCATCATTCTCTCTTAAAAGGATTTAGGAGATTTTTCATTGATAATTTGTGTGAATTACGGTTAAAGATTAGATATTTAAACGGCTTGTGATTTACAACAAACCAACATTGAAGCAATTATTCAAAGTAAAAAAACATATGATCTTCAGGTAATATTCTAATAAACTCTAAACAACTCAAAATTTGTCTAATAGATTTTGAAAATCCTAAAAAAAATTTAAATTTACAGTTTTTGATATATATATATATATATATATATTCCTAGAAACCCAACACCTCCACACGTATGCATTTAACTTGATTCTTTCTATCGTACTACTATTCTACAGTCAAATCTAGATTGGTTATGGACTTTGGCCCTTCAAACTCTACTTTTCTCTCTTTAATGCTCATGAACAGTGCTCTGTACAAGTCACCATCTAATATATGACATTAAATACACACAAAGAACAAAATTAAAGGAGGACTCAAACGCATATACATGAAAGTGTCACGGGAAAACTTCTGGCATAGTTTTGGACGTATAATTGATATCATTTGATTAACATAAAACATGAAGAGGCTTGCTCCAATACATCAGGTGTAAAGTGGAATGCTAAACTGCTCGGCAGAAGAAGGCTGCAAGGCACGGATTTTAACATCATATTTTCGACGTTTGAAAACTTCACTGACTGAGGAAGAGTCAGATCCGTCTGCTACAAGTGGATAAGCTGAGGCTTCATCAGCATAAGCAATTCCAATGTGATTACCACACTTGCGGCAAAGAAGTGCAGTTCTCTGGCGGAACAAACCAAGGGAGTTTTTTGAAAAGAAGGGAAAGCATTGGAATTCATCAACCTGAGTAAATCTACTCTCATCGATGAAGAAGAATGAGATTTTCCCTCGCTTTATGGATTTCCCATATTTAGAGCCAATTGTTGACGTGTTTCGATTGGAGGAGCTCAAGTTCAACTCATACCCGCAGATACCGCAGCTGCATCAAAGTCCCTCCATTTTATTTTCTATATATCCTTAGAAAAACACAACCAATGCAGAAACAACCAAATCCACAATGATCCAATAAAGAATTTTTGGAAAGCACATAACATGTCTATGGATGGATACTGTCTTATATGTTAATGTGACTACAACTAAATTTCTATCCTATCCTCTCTCTCAAGTCACTTTTTCCATCAGTTTCAGTAAAAAAGGCAATAGAGGATCAACAACTCATCCGATCGCCTTAATAGGACCATTTCTGTAATGGCCTCATGCACAACGAAAATCTTGCGCGTAAGAGGCAGAACTAACAGCTTTTATAATGATTGCGGGGATGTAGAAGAGAACTTCTTCCTATAAGGGGAAATTTAAATGCGCCTTTTCGTAAAACCAGAGGTGTTCACCTAATTTGATTGGTCATAACACTTGTCCTGCTACCCATTAAAGAATTATGTTTAAGTTCTGTATCAGTATTAACCACCCAAGACATTGTTCAAAACTTACAGAAGACGACGACTTTTGGTTCTCAAGCTTAGGAATTGACTTCAAATATCAACCTAGCCTCATATTTTACATCCATTTAGATCAATTCTCACAAGCTTATTAAGAACCTTGAAAAGAAACCTGGGTTCTATCATGGAGAAGCCAGGCATAGTAAATCAGATGTCCTACACGGCCTCAATTTGAACGTGAATGGAATACGGTGAATTTCCAATATAAAACAGAGAGAATAGGACAGCCAGCTAATTTGAATCAACAACAAAAAAAAGAAAAAATGCCCCTATCATAAACACAATATTTCAATTCCAAAAAAAGAACCCCATATAAAAAGGATCCATATATAGAGGAAGAGAAAGAACCTGTAGCTAACATGTCTATGAGAAGCAGAGGAAGAAGAAAAGGAATGATGGTGATTCCCGTTGAGGTAAGCTTCCCTGAAAGCCGTAGATTTTTCCATTTCTCCTCCTTGATCAACGGCTGTGATCGTGATTGAGACTCAAACGATCGGTGACAGAATATTTACTGAGTTAATGGTGATCAAAGCAGTACTCTTTACATGTAATTGGTTTGTAAGAAACGTGTCCAGCCTGAATCGGGTGACTTAAACTAACCAAGTTCAAGACAAGAAGTAACTTCAAAAGATAGAAGTGAGAGTGTTTTTGCAAAGAAGAAGAGGCCGCTGGGAGAGGAATCAAAACAATGAAAAGGTGATGGGATTGGCGCCTCCTCGGCTGTCGTTTTCTTTCCTGAAGACGACGACTATGTTTTAAAACGGAAAACTAAAGGGTTTATTAAGTAATTTACATAATTAATGAGAGTAATTAAGTTTCAAATACTATTATTAAACAACTTTAAATTGCATTATTATTGCACGTGGTGGCGTTGCTTTATATTACACGTGTCCATATTTGAGTTGTTAACGGGAGGTAATTATTATTATAATAGAGGTTGGTTGTTTGTTTCCATCGTACGACTCTCATAGCCAAATTTATATTATCATCCACCTTCCTTCTTTCCTTCTTCTTCCTTTTTTTCTTTTTTTTTACAGTAATATACTAGTAGTACCCAACGATGTGGCAAGGCACTTTATTAAATTTAATTTTATGATAATTAAAATATATATTCATAAAAATGATAATAATTGAAATTCCGAAGAAAAAAGAGTGTTTCTAGCAAGAATTCACTTTTTTACATGTTTTTTTTTGTTTTAATTAAGCATTTTTTTAATATTATTCGGATGATTTTTTAAGTAAAAACTAATAGCAATTTATAAAATTTTTTAATGATTTTAATTAAGTTTAATAATTCTATTTTCAACTTCAAAAATACCCTCTAATTAGTCTAAAAATATAAAATTAAATCAAATTGAAAAATCTCGGATTTTGATATATTTTTTTAATATAATAAAATGTCGAAACAATCCATATCAAACTCTTATTCCCAAGACAATTTCATTAACATTACTTTTTTATTTTTTATTTTGCTAGAATATGTTTTACCCCAAGCTTTCTTTCTCCTCTCTTTCTTTTAGGACATTCTCACTCTTCTGTTAACTCGCATAAACTTAAATGTAAGAAAATCGAGATTTATGACTGAAACACAAACAGAAACAACACAGACCAAATATAAAGAATCCTAAAAACATGATTTTTCACGCTAAAAATGCAGATTTAATGGACCGATGTTTTTATAATGTATACTGTAACGTCTAATATAGTTTCGAGCTAAAAAGCATTGCGTGTACGTCTTGAGTGATGCGAGGAGTCAACTACTAGTGAGATTGCATGAAGAGTAATCCCAAGTAAATCTACGAAATAGGTGCGAAGTTTCTACGTGCGTTGCCTTCCATAAAAACTAAAGGCAAGCCATATAATCAAATCCAGTACTTGTAATTATTTAACTAGCTATTTATTAGATCTATTTCTGATCCATTTTTCAATATCCCAGCATTTAGTTAAGCTATATTTAACGTCTATTTCGAAAACGGTGGAGTGATTTTGGAAAATCATGTAGCTATTTTAGGGGAAATTTGGAATATAATGGTAACTCTTTGAATATTCATAACGTATCTCCAACTGCATCGAAGCAAGACTAGAGAGCTAAAAGAAGGGAAGAAGGGGATTTTTCAAAGAAGTATCGATGCATTAATCCCACGATTTCATTAGACGGCGGCAGTCAATGTGCAAATCACACCGACAAGTTTTGTGCTTATCCACCCGTCGCGTGCATGGTCGGACATAAAAATCAATGCCCTTTGTCTTAATTAAGTATAGAACCGACCACCGTCAGCCCCCCGCTGGCTAAGTAAATTGAAATGATATGAGGGACTCACGATTTTTCTTTTATTTTCTTCTCGTGCTTCACTCGACAAGAGTTATGGCTCTGTGGGCAAAGGAATAGAGAAAAGTCGAGGATATTTATATCGTGATAGAAGCTAATATTAAAAAACAACCTCCGAAATTCATAACTAAAGATTCAAAAACAACAAACGTCCATAAACATTTGGCGATGACGGTACCGACTATAGATGTTCTAGGATAAGGTTTAATGAAACTTGACGTGGTCAGCTTAAACTCAGTATTATAAATGGGTTTAAATCTGAAAAATATGACATTGTAAATAGAAAGGGTATGGTGTGAACCCATAGACTAAAAAGTTGATAAATTAGTGATTAATATGGATATTTGATTTTATAAATTTGAGGTGAAAATATTTAGAAAAATAATTTGAAATTTTTAAACAAATAATGTATGATTTTACACACGAATGACTCTAACTACCTGTATAAGCCTATGTACGATTGTGTAGTTTTAACTTGTAAAGAGATGAAATCTGAAGAATAAATTTATTATAAATATGGATGTAAGTCCCTAATTAATTATTTTGAAAATATTGATGATTTTAGTAGGTGAAATAACTCATAAATTTGGATTTTGGAGTGAAAATTATTTGCTAGCTAGTTTTATACTATCATTCATAACTTTCAGTCCAATCATTGAATGATGCTAAAGATATACTAGTAACCTCTTAACACAACACTATACATTGAGTTGATAGGTGTTCTTAAAGGCCTCGTGATATTGCTGGAATTCGGGTAAAATAATTAACATATAAACAAAAGGTAAAGGTAAGATTGGAATTGAGCCAAAAACTCTTCCTTTTTCCCTTAAAAAACTGGCATGCAATTGTGAAGGAAAGGAGAGAGAGAGGCCGATAGTCTTCATCTTTTTTTTCCTTAATTTCTTATTCTTCTCTCTTGAGAGATGGTGTGAGGGGTGAAAAAAAAAAGATTGGAGAGAAGAGAAACATACGTGGAGGCTGAAAATAAGGGAGAAAGGAAGAGAGAGATATGGTTGGAGAAATAGAAAGAGATAGAAGATTGGACGAGGTAGGAGAATTGAAAACATTGGTTTGCTAAGGAAAGGTTTGAATATCCATCTTGGTTGGTAATGCACCTTTAAACCTCAATGCTCTCATTAATTTAAATAGTTAACATGTTAGTGTTGAATTTTAGATTTTTACTTAATTAGGGTTCTTGATTAATTTTGATGGAATTATAAATTACTTGTGATATCAAATAAATTGGATAAAATAACTTAAGAACTATGTTAATATCAAATAAATTGGATAAAATAACTTAAGAACTATGTTAAATCACTTGTTATTGAAGTAGAAAACTTGGTGAATTAATGGTCAAAAAGGCCAGATAAGTAAGAAAGAATGGAAGGATGAATTTAAGTGTGTTTAATATTTATAATTGTGTATAATTATGCATTGTAGCATAATGCATATGATTATTGGAATGAAATTAAATATTGAAATTGAATATGATGAAGGAATGTTGCGATCACATAGTTATAATGTTAAATCTTAATATGATTGGATTGTGATTTATAAGATATGCAATTAGTGATAAATTGAAGAAAATTGAGACAAATTATAAAGAAAAAAAACTTTGTATTCTGTAGAGTTAATGGCTAGCTATGCTAGGATGAAAATGAGAAGTTGAAATGGAATTTTCAATATGGGTTGAATGAGTGATTATGATTAAATCTGTATTGGTATAGGAGAGGTTGTGGTATCCAGAAAGCATTAGAAAATCACGATTAAAGCTCATACAACAGGTACGTGCTTAACACCTATAGATTATTAAATTATTGCATTGTTAATATCGCTAGAATTTACTCATTATGTATTCCATTCTGATATGTAAAATAAATAAACGAGTGAATAAAAGAGGGAAAGAAAGAACCTAGATGAATAACCTAATTAGTTGCTCCTAAAATGGAGGTTAATGATATCAATAAGGCTCTTGACATCGACATTAATGAATAATAAATTAAAGTATCTCAAAGGATTTGATTATTTATTCCAAGATTGAATAACTAATGATATTAATGGGTTATATTGATATTGGTATTTTCATGAAACTTGATTAGTTACTCTTGGAATGGAGGCTAATGATGTCAAGGGGTCCTTGACATTAATATTATCAATTAATGAATGAAAGTATCTAAAAGGATTTGATTAGCTATTTCAAGTTCGGATAGCTAATGATATCAATGGCTCAATATTGATATCAACATTATTTTGAATTTGATTAGTCGATCCCAGGTAAGGGAAATTAAATGCTAATGAGATTTATTAGCATCGACATAACCCTAAAAAATCAGGAGAGCAAAAATGAACTTAATTCGTTATTCCTAGGAAATAGGGAAAGCTAATGATATCAAGAGGATACCTTGCATTGACATATTTCCAAAATTTGGATTAGTTATTTACGGAATGATAGCAAATGATACTAGTGATCTGATATTAAGATAATGTTGATTGATCATTCTTAAGGTGTTGAGAAATGTTATTTATTAGTAATTGAAGTTGACAGTATGAATGTTGTTCAATTTCTAGAAGATCAACAATAATATGAGTATGGGAGAGAATGCATTAAGAGGAAATCAATTTTTATGGAATAATGTTTAAAGTGTTGGGTTGAAACAAGAAAAAAGGATGTAATGATATTTTTCAATGTAATAGTAATTATTTATAGTTGTTTCATTACTCGTAATGATTTGTTGCATTTTTTAGGGCCATCTTTTTCTCTTAGGAGTAATTTTCGTCTTACTTTACTTTTGTTATCATAGAGTAGGTATAACATGTATATGCTTTAGTTTTTATTTAGTTAAAATGCATAATTACTTGTGAGCTTAATCATGTGGACTTTGGTGATATAATAAGTATCATTGATACAATTTGATATCCAGGATGATGGGATCAAAAATGAAAAATATGAATGAAAGTGTAACAGGACATGATCGATAATTTAAGATCTTCTGGTATAGTAAAGACTCTGTTGGTATTTTGGCAGATTATCAATATAATTTTATTTTATTTTGTGTTCTTATAAACATGTTTGTCTTAGTAATTAGGACTATTACATGTATATTAATTAATGTTATTTGGAGGTGTATACAAACTTTAACTAGATTATTTAGCCATTATTTATGATTATAATTTTAATCATCGTTTATGTTAATTTTAATTTTAATTTTAATT
>Ga0325410_1002909_pt1 | contig 19250 bp, 9 predicted proteins | sample PopdelMetagenome_16_FD_206182 | JGI IMG/M metagenome (GOLD analysis project Ga0325410, IMG submission 206182) | Populus deltoides microbial communities from Bellville, Georgia, United States - Xylem-PdIQD-R3 | ecosystem: Host-associated > Plants > Phyllosphere > Stem > Wood/Secondary xylem... | reverse complement strand
AATCAAGAAAATACTCTTTGATGGAATCATAATTTAATTTGTGTTACACCTTTGTATGAAAATGATAGATTATTTGGTTTAGGAAGAAGGTCATAGTTTTGGAATTATTTAAATAAATGAGCTATCTTCATCAAAATTAGGTATCCATAATAAAGAAAAATTTTATTTAGTTTAAGGGTAAAAATATTTTATTTTTTTTCTTTAACTCACCTATAACTAATTAATTATCTTAGCATCAAATGGGATAGCACTACTCTAATGGCTAGCACAAAGCTATACGGAACTCATCCATGAGAAGAGTTCTTCTTATACACGCTAAATCTATTTTGACCAAGTTAAAATTATAACAGTGGAGCTTCATTACCAATTTTAATGACCATTTAAGATCAAGCTTTTTAATGACAATTTAAGATCAAGCTTGGGGTATGATTCGGTTTAGAGTTTACGTTATTGTTTCATCAGATCAATCTAAATCAATCCTAAAATAATATTATTTTAAACAAAAAAATTTTAAAAATTATTGGTATTGACTTAATTAGATCTTTTCTGAGTTTGATTAACTCAACCAGGTTATAAATTAACTTATTCAATCATCAAGTTTGATTATTTATCATCCAAAACAATTAAAAAAATATAACTCGCTATTAACTTCGAATAAATAGGTTAAAGTTGATATTCAATTCAAGTTTAATAACTATATATATTTATCAAAATTTCAACATTTTCTGCTGATTAGTTAGTAGGGCTTGATTTGTATGTGTTAGGCTTTGTTATGAATTATATTGTTAGTTTTATTTTTATTTTGTTTAGGCCCGAGTTTGTATGTGGACTTATGTGACTTGACTTACAAGGTCTAGTACACTACCAGTGTATAATAAAGATTTTTTAATGATTGAAAAAAATTAAAAATAAAAACAAAAAACTTCCTTCCTTTTCTTGAAAAATATAAAAAAAATTCAGAGATTCAAACCATTCCTTTTCTTGTATAGAATCAACTTTTGGGTTTTCCATTTTAAAGTGAGTTGTTCATCAAATATTTTGATATCTAAATTGAATTTTGATAAATCATCTATATATAAATTGGATTACTGTTTTTTTTTTTTTTTTTTTATAAAAAGTATGTTAATATCTTTTTAATTAAATTTGAATCCAAAACTTACTTCATAGACAACACCTTAAAACCTAAAATCATAATTATTAAAACTCAATTAGGTTAATTTGATAAATTCATGATTTAGAGTTTGATTTAAATTGAATTTAAAAAGATATTTACTTGATGAAAGATGATTTATCTAGTTAAATTGATCTATCAAAATCATCAATTAAATAATTAAAAATTATTTTTAAAAAATAAAATATCTAATATTTAATTTATTTTTTGTATCAGTCTCTGAAGCATGCTAGTCAATTATATATACTTGAACATTAAATATTAATGTGTTTTTTTTTAAAATTGAATCGATAATTAACGTAGCACATTAACTCATCATCCTTGTTTTGTGAAGCACTACATATATCATAATATAATTAGAGGCCAATTTCATAGAAAAAAATTTAAATTTGTAGTGTTAAAAAATTTAAAAAAAAAGGAAAAAAATAAAAAAAAAACATAAAGGATCCTTTTCATATTCAAGTAAAAAAGTTCACTCTCATAAAAAAAATTCTCCATTCATTCATTTTTATCCCTTTAATTTTAAAATTTCGCGTTTCAATTTTATACTTTATTTATTTAACATTTTAATACTTGAGTTTCGAGAGAAAATATATAGCAAGTCGTTGAAAAATCAGGGAGAAGAGAGCAAGTGCTTTGATGGCCAAAATCTTTACATATCATTTGCCACGTAGTTTGTTTATATATTTTTAAATAAAATGAACTATGTGTCGTTCACCCTATTAAAAACAAAAGAATAGAAGGTCATGGCCACGTGAGCAAGCTTAGTCGTCCTTTAGGCCCAAGCATCTAATTTTTTTTATACGTTTTTTTAAAAATCTTAATTAAAATTTATTATAAATAAAATAATTCAACTTATGCTTAATTGCATATAATGTATCAAGACACTATTTTTAATATTTTTTTATATTAAAACTTGCTTTTCAGATAATGAGAATTTTTTAATTAAAAAAATGATATTTATGATAAAAAACTATATATGTTTTGGTTAAAAAAGTATATTAATAATGAAATGTAGTTTATACTGAAGATATACATTTTTCTTACTTAAAATTACGCAACAAAAAGTTATTTTGATTGCTTTTACTTTTAATTAAAAAAAACCTTTATATTAATTAAAAAAGTGTTTTTGTAAAAAGAAATGCATGAACAAGAAAAAGAATAATTTGTTTAATAAAAAATATATTTTTAAAATTAAAATCATAATCTTTTGTACGAATATTTTTTTTAATGGTAAGAAAACTAAATAAAAAATAGATTTTGAAAATTATCTCGTGATATATATATATATATATATATATATATATATATATATATATATATATATATATATATATATCACGCGAATAAATAACAAAGTATCATCTAAGCAAAATTGGTGATTATTAAACAATAAATTTTCAATTTTTTTACTTCATAACCTCAAAAGTAACCCAACTTTTCCTTTATTTCCCTTATTCTTAATTAATTTTATCCTAATCCCAATTAACAAGTAAATGATGTAATCAATGAGAAGACATTGGCCAATTCCAAAATTAATATTCTAGTTTTCTGCAGTTCTTTATATCGGGAGACTAACTTGTTGAAGGGGCAATAAGAACTTGAAGCAAGAGCTAATATATTTAGTCCAAATCAAGAAAATTTTGCATGAGCAATGATGCCACAAGAAGCTGAGAAAACATAAATTATAACAGCAGAATTGATCAATTTAAGTTGCAGTCTAAGGCCCGGTAGAGGTAGAGGCAGAGGCTGGAGTAAGAATCTTGAAGTAGACAAATATTCCATGCGGTGAACGGGTCCGGTCAGCAGCCACAAGCCAATGTTGTGTTGGACGTTGTCAGCTCTATTATGCAGTCAATTCAACACAGATGACCTTCACTGTTGGTTGCTATATATACCTTCCATTGTCTTCCTCCATTTTCATCATCAACCTCTCCTCATACGTACAAACACATTAAAGAAACCAAAGAAATCCCATATACAATATGTCATCTTTGCAAGCTTCAAGCTTTCTTTTCTCTTCTACTTGTAGTTGTTCAACAAGAACCCACGCAGCCATTTCAATCCCTAAACTTCCAAGAATTCCTTTTTCAGCTCCAAAAAATCCTTTGAAACCGGTTGAGGATTTGAATTTACGAGATGGGTTCAAAGGTACAATCCTATTAGAAAACAATAATGTTGCAAATAACACAAGACTTGATCAATATGAGCCAATCGTTTCTACAACCAGTACTACAGCAACAGCCAAGCTTTATGCGATCTTGGAAGCTGTCGGTGATAGAGTAGAGATGCATGGAAATATTGGCGAGCAACGTGACAACTGGAACAAACTTCTTTTGAACTCAATCAATATGATCACTCTCACAGCTGCAACTATGGCTGGTGTAGCAGCAGGTGGCGCAGCAGGAGCTCCACTTTTGGCTTTGAAGTTATCATCAACTCTTTTATTTTCTGCTGCTACAGGAATGTTAATCATCATGAACAAAATCCAACCTTCACAGCTCGCAGAAGAGCAAAGAAATGCCACAAGATTGTTCAAGCAGCTTTATAGCCAAATACAAAACACACTATCTCTTCATGATCCTACTGATACAGATGTGAAGGATGCAATGGACAGAGTTTTGGCTCTTGATGAAGCTTATCCTCTTCCTTTGTTAGGGAAAATGATTGAAAAGTTTCCTGACAAATTTGAGCCTGCTATTTGGTGGCCTAAGTCAAACAAGTCTCACAGTAGAAAACACGTGAAAGCACAAGGAAAGAATGGGTGGAGTGAGGATCTTGAAGAGGAAATGAGGGTGGTGATTGAAATGATAAAGAGAAAAGACAGTGAAGATTATATGAGACTTGGGAACTTGGCATTGAAGGTGAACAAGATTTTAGCCGTCTCAGGTCCATTGCTTACTGGCATTGCAGCTGCTGGGTCTGCCTTTGTAGGCCATGGATCATGGGCAGCAATCGTGGCAGTCACAGCAGGTGCATTGGCTAGCACAGTAAATACATTTGAGCACGGTGGCCAAGTTGGTATGGTGGTTGAAATGTATAGAAACAGTGCTGGATTCTTTACTCTTTTGGAGGAATCAATTGAATCCACAATTCAAGAGAAAGATTTCGAGGAAAGGGAAGATGGAGAAATGTCTGAAATGAGTGTTGCGTTGAAGCTTGGAAGAAGCTTGTCACAGCTTAGAGATCTTGCCAGAAAATCAACTTCTTCTCATATAGATGGAAGCACCATAGATGAGTTTGCTAGCAAACTATTTTGAAAGTAGATTTTTTCTACATTACTAGCTAATCCACATTCCTTCATTACGTTCTAATACCAATTCCTTTGTACAAACTACAAAGTGAAAACTTGTTTGCTAATCCAATATTTTTTTATTTTATTTTTGCATTCAAAAATTTTAAATTGTCAACACCTCCATTGAATTGTTGAATTAAGCTAACAAACTCTGTTTCGTTGTTCTATCATGAGATCAAATGGAGTGCGATATGATGTTATTTCTAGCTGTGGAAATTAAGGGTTGGCCATGCAATGGTAGAAATTTGAAGTATACATGTTATTAAGGGGTGAACAGGTCCTGTCAGCAGCCATTGTCCACTCTTCCTGGCAGTCAATTTTTTGAATTCGATTCAAAAGACATCACCTTCACTTTTCAGACGTGTTTTTTTTTTGGGTTATAACTAGATAGTTACTTGCGTTATATGCTATGTACAGGTCAAATTTTTTTTAACATAAATGATAATAGTATTTTTAAAATATTAAGAAAAATCTACAATAAAAGTTATTAATTAGAAAAAAAATACAATAAACTCAGTTAATTTAATAATAGAATTATAAAAAAAATTAATAACAAAAGAAAATTAACGATGACTAATAAAAAAAATTGAACACTTGCTAATATTTTGAAAAACTGCTTTCAAATATTCTAAAAATATCTCTTTTATTTTACAATAAAATAAAAATCAATTTTTTTTAATTAAGTATTATAAAAATCTTCCATTTGGTCTCTCCTCTTGCAGTATATCAACCTCTTCTCCTAGGTTAATATGAAGTAATCGATTACATTACAACTTCGTATAACAAAATCAACTTTTAAATACATTTCTTTATAAAGCAAATGATAGATATACATTATATAATATTTCATAATTTTCAGTATTATATTTTTTATGATATTCTTTTTTAATTTAAGTGACAATTGTATGTATTTACTTAAAACAAATGACTTAATTATGACCAAATATCAATAAAATCTTATCATAATTACAAGTAATATTGATACAATTGACTTTGAAAGTTACATAAATGTCACTAAATATAATAAAGATAATTGCTTAAAATATCACACATAATTTTCTCTCCTATCTTTTCTTTCTTAGGCTTGGCTACCCACATATTTTTAGCCTACATGCATGCATGTCAGGCACACATATCACACCATCCTGTCTAGCCCGTAAACCATCTTCTTTAACTCTCTCAGGCCACCACTTTCACCAGCTACACAAGATATCCCTTTTCTAGTGCTAGTGATCACCATAATCTCTAGAGACATAACCATTGTACTATTACAGCCGGCTTAATGCTAATGAAAACCTTGAGGATGAAAACTATGAATGAAATATTTTAAAATATTTATAAATGGCGAGGACGATCAGGTATGAAGGCATAGGACTCTTATGACAACAAATATACTTATACTAAAAATCCATGCTTACACTCTCAAGTTTCTTGCTTCTGTAATACTTTTATTAAATTAAGTATTAAAGAGTCTGTTTTGTAGGTGATATATAGCTACCTAACCCAACAACCAATCCACTACTAGCTGTGAAGGATCAAATCCATTTGAAGTTCATCAATACCTAATATTTCCTTCAAGAGTATGATCTCGCATGAGTCTTTGGGTTCAGTGATTTTTAAGGGCATATACGTACAAGGGAAGGGCAGTGGCTTTCCACCGGGACAACAAGGACGTGGTGTGCTTAATTGTGCTTCCATGACAATTACATCTCGTGAAATATCCAGATCTGCCGAGAGTTGGAAAGTTATCGGTCAGCTTCCATATAAATTTTGCCATTATATAATTCGGAAGAATTAATGATATTTCCATGGATGGGATTGAAGAAACAAGAGGTCCCCTACTCGTGGAAGTCAAGTCTTAAGAAAATCTTGCATGAGTGATGGTGTCGGAGGAAGCTAAGGTAGGATACAACCGCTGCAGATCAAGTTTTACAATGTCAGACCTGAGACCAAAGAAGGACAATTCTAAAGGGGTGAATTGATCCAGTCAGCAGCCAACGTGGTGGTTTGTCAACTCTATAATACAGTCAATTCAACCCGTATGACATTTTCTTTCCACTTATGGTGGTTGCTATAAATACCTTCCATGGCCTCCCTCCATTTTCATCCGTCAACAACCCTCTCCTCCTACATACAAAGAAACCAAAGAACAAAAGAAATCAAAGAAACCCCATATTACAATATGGCCTCTTTAAGAGCTTCAGGCTTGCTATTCTCTTCATCTTCTTGTAGCTGTTCAAAGGGAATCAATGCTGCCATTTCTGTCCCTAAACTTCCAAGGATTCGTTTCCCAGCTACAAAAACTCCATTAAAATTAGTGGAGGAACTGAATTTAAGAAATGGGTTCACAAGTACAATCCCATCAGAAAACACAGGACTAGATCAATATGAGCCAATCAAGTCTACAACTAGTACTACAGCATCAGCCAAGCTTTATGCAATCCTAGAAGCTGTTGCTGATAGAGTTGAGATGCACAAAAACATCGGCGAGCAACGTGACAATTGGAACAAACTTCTCTTGAATTCCATTAATATGATCACTCTCACAGCTGCAACTATGGTTGGTGTTGCGGCAGGTGGTGCAGCAGGAGCTCCTCTTTTGGCTTTGAAGTTATCATCAACTCTTTTATTTTCAGCAGCTACAGGGATGTTAATCATCATGAACAAAATCCAACCTTCACAGCTCGCTGAAGAGCAAAGAAATGCAACAAGATTGTTCAAGCAACTTTATTGCCAAATTCAAACTACACTTGCTCTTCGCGATCCTACTGAATTAGATGTGAAGGATGCAATGGAGAAAACATTGGCTCTTGACAAAGCTTACCCTCTTCCTTTGTTAGGGAAAATGATTGAAAAGTTTCCTGAAAATTTTGAGCCTGCTGTCTGGTGGCCTAAACCACACGAATCCCCAAGGAAGCAGCACAAAACACAAGCGAAGAACGGGTGGAGTGAAGATCTTGAAAAGGAAATGGGGGAGGTGATTGAAGTGATAAAGAGAAAAGATAGTGAAGATTATATGAGACTAGGAAACTTGGCATTGAAGGTAAACAAAATTATGGCCATCTCAGGCCCATTACTTACAGGCATTGCAGCTGCTGGATCTGCCTTTGTAGGCCATGGATCATGGGCAGCAATAGTGGCAGTGACAGCAGGTGCTTTAGCTAGCACAGTCAATACATTCGAGCATGGATGGCAAGTTGGTATGGTGGTTGAGATGTACAGAAACTCTGCTGGATTCTTTAAACTTTTGGAGGAATCAATTGAATCCACAATTCCAGGAAAAGATTTGGAGAAAAGGGAAGATGGAGAAATGTTTGAAATGAATGTTGCATTGAAGCTTGGAAGAAGCTTGTCACAACTTAGAGATCTTGCTAGAAAATCATCTACTTCTCATGTACATGGAAGTACCCTAGATGAGTTTGCTAGCAAACTTTTTTGATAGTATTAGACCTCTCTGTCCATAACTAATTCACATTCTTTTAAAAATTCTTTCTGTACATCAAAGTAACATGTACAGATCAACCCTTAATTTCTTTTGTAAATGATATTAAATTTTTTTCATCAAGATGTTATGTATGAGAAACTTCTCTCTTACTTTGCAAGCAGGATAATTACCACTAAATTCATGAGATTTGATATCTAAAATGTAAAGGGAATCAATGTTCTTACATTTTACATTTGTTCCAAGTGGCTGTAGTTCGAAGACAGCATTGTCAAAGATTACAATTTTCATATATTCTTGTCCCTATGCTTACGGCTAGTTATTAAATATATGTTTCTCAAGCCCTCAAGTTATTGAATAAATATCCTAGTTGATTGAGCCGTCATTTAAGCCACGAAATTCAGAGGTTGGTCTTTGTGTGCTTTGATTCAAAGCTGTAATTTTTTTATACATTCCAAGAAGAGAAATGTCAAAGTATAAAGTTTTGAATAATCAGATGTCACAGCTTTTTTATTTTAATGAGATGTGAACAGTGAAACGTAGAATGAATGGACTTGAATTTAATTTCAAGCCATTTACAGGGCTTATAGAACCAGTCCAATATGGCCCAAACAGAAAATCAGTCAAAATTGGTTGATTTCAAATTGTTTTTTAAACTATTTTTAACTTGAAAAAAAATATTAAATAAAATTTTTATTATATAATATTTTAAAAAAATATATAAAAAAATATTATTTAATACAATTAAAAAGACTGTTTCCGCATTACCAAACTTTAGTTGAGATTATGAGTATCTCCTTTCGTCATAAAAATTGTATGGATGAGATGTCCCAAGTCCTCTTGGGATTGTTATTGGAAACACCAATAGTGGATAAACAAATTGTTCATGGTCAAGGGTTAAAAATAAATTTGAGGATTTATTCAAGCTCTTGAACAGTGGCCGCAAATGAAGATATGTTTGAACATCCTGGTGGGCAAGCGCTTTGTGCTTTTGCTTTTCTTATATTATGGGCTGACTCCGTCGCCCATCTCATCTTTCCAAAGCATGGTAGCTGCAGATGTGTATCGGTCAGCAGATATTCGGTCTATTACAGAAAAGGTCTACTACAGAAACTCTAAAATACGTTGGAATTATATATATCCTTTGTTGATCAAGAGACGATGGCCTTGGACTCGCACAGTTGATTCTCACAACTTTTGAAAGCCACTTTGCTTTTCGTGTAGGCTTTTAGAAAGGCTTTGGATTTTCTGAAGGTTTAAGAGGCTTGGAAAAACAAGCCATCGGCTTAAAAATAGTCGAAGAAACCAGCCGAGAGGCAATGAGCTTGCACAGCTGATTTTCACGTCTTGGGAGCTGTGTTCAGCAGCAGCTTAGACATGGGGATAAAATATTCGCATAGCTAGTTATAGCTATCCAATGCAGGTCCTCGTGTATAGTAAAACAGAGACATGACAGTTGACACAGCTTTTTTAAGAGCTTTTAAGCCACCATACTAAAACCACTACCTCTATACAGGAAAGGCTCACAAAATTCTTTGCCAAGGTGTAAAGGGGCCACGGGTGCTTGAAATGAGCAACACACAAAGAAAGTAGATGTGGTTTTCATTTATTATCATGAAATTTGTTCTCATTTGGAACGATGTAACACAATCATTCCTGTCAACTAATACTGAAAATATGAACAAGATACAGAGAACAACTTGGAGACAGAAACAGGGGAGATTTCGTGGATCGAGTTCATCGAAAACAGGTCAAAACAGGAACCAATTAGAAAATGCAGGAACTGAAGTACGAAACCTGAGTTAAGATGGCTTGTAATATTTAGTTGGTACAAATGGCTTTTTTGTGACAACCCCATCATAGGCCTTCCCACGTACCAGTATTTTCGCTTTGGTGCCTGCCTTGTGGAAACCAGATTTCACGTACCCCATGGCTATATTTTTCTTGAGGCATGGGCTAAATCCTCCACTAGTAATTTCTCCAATGTTAGTCCCTTTCTCATCCTGAATCTCACTGTGGGATCTAGGAGGTGGACCAGTAGAGCTAAATCCTACAAGCCTGACTTTTGGACCTTCTGCAAGTTGTTTGAGTATTACTTCAGCACCCAGAAAGCCGCCTTCTGCCTTCCTTCTCTTCCCTATCGCCCAATTCAGTCCTGCCTCTACTGGTGTTATGTGCTGTTCCATGTCATTACCATACAAGCACAGCCCAGCTTCAAGTCGGAGACTGTCCCGAGCACCAAGCCCTGTCAACCTTACTTTTCCTTCAGATTTTTCTAGGATTGCTTTGGCAAGATCCACTGCATTCTCTGAAGGAACAGAAATTTCAAAGCCATCTTCACCAGTGTACCTGAAAATGTCAGCAAAGAGGCAGAAGAAATCCATCATGTCCAGTAAGAAAAACGTAAACATGGAAAGACATGGTTTAAATGACATTATTTACTAATTTCTTCTTCGCGATGTCAAAATAAAGGGGTACAGTTATAGACAATTACCATGTTCCACTCATTTTGTTGCAAAATAAAGAATAGGGGAAGTTAAGCACGCTCAAAACGCAACGTCAACAAGAGAGCTATTCTTAAGATCTTAATGCTACATATAAATGGTCATAGATGTGCATTCCATATTTGAGGACATATAAAGTAGGAGAAACCAAATGAAGCGTACCCTGTCCTAGTAATAAAGCAGCGCGCTCCATTGATGTCTGTAATACGGAACTCCCCAAAGTATACCTTGCTCAAATCCTCTTTTGTCAGGTGTTGGAGAACAGGGGCAGCAAGAGGACCCTGCACCACAAAAAAAGAGGAAATTCCGTATGGCCATGATATCAGGACACCTATGCTCCTGAAAAGGTTTGGCAGTGGCAAACAATAGAAGAAGAAAGAGTAGTTCAAAGCACAAAGGTATTATTACAATGTGGGATAGAATACATTTCAACAACCTGCCAGACATGCTTTAGTTGTATACTAAAGTCACGAATTACTTGAGAGCTGGATTCAAATAATTAATTTTGCAATAATTCATGAATATCAAGACACAATAAAAGATCCAATGAGGAAAAAAAAAAAGAAAACAAAAGAAGGAGAGACAAAGATAAGAACACAAAATTGACCTGGAGGGCAAGAAGAGATCTCTCATCATGGATGTGCCATGAGACATCTCCACCCTTTGCCTTGAATGACTTCATATGTGCCTCGATGTGAGCAAGATCCTTATCTCTACACCCTGCATTCACAACTATGTACATGTGATCATCCGTCACCTTGGTGATCACTGAATCATCAATTGCTCCTCCTTTCTCATTAGTAAAGACAGTTAGAGTCCCAGTTCCAGGTGCAAGTGCAGCAACATCAGCAATAACAAGTTTCTCTAGGAAAGGAACACAGTCCTTTCCCTTCAGGCTAAACCCACACATATGTGAGACATCAAAAAGGCTACCATTCTGTCTACAATTCACCGTCGATTCCATGATGGAGTCCTTGTACTGAATGGGCATGCTCCACCCAGCAAATGGCACCATCTTGCCACCATTAGCAACATGGAAGTCATAAAGGACAGTCTTTTTCAGCTCAGCTTCTGAGGCAAAGTATCGACGTCCCACAGCCTTCTTATCAGCCTGAGCAAGTCGGCGGGTTATTGATAGGCCAAGTTGCCACAAACCTCCTCCCCTCATCTTCTTAACAGAGTAAATCTAATCAAAACAACAATCATATGAACTCTTTGATACAACTGGTGACACCGAAATGAACATACCATAATCAGCGCAGGCCAAATACAGAATAAAGGTTTGATTTTTATCATGTGTATAAACATAAAGATTGGATTTTGATCATATATATGTTCACATATAATCAAACCACAAAGAGACAAACGATTGCAGCAACTTAAAATCAGAGCAAAAGGGATCACAAATATGTTAGTGTCTGAGAGAGGAGAACACAAGGAAACTAGGACATGATTTACAAGCCACTGACATTACCTATCACAAAACGAACCAAAACATGCAATCCAGGCAACACACTAGCAATCAAAACAAAAATGACAAATCTTTCACTTCCCATTTCCAAACAATATCTCAAAACACAATCAACAATCTAAAAAGAAGCCAAATGCAAAATTGAAAATGGGTTTTCTAGATCTCCTTCAAATACTCTTACTCACAAGAAGCACCATCATTCAATCTCAAACCCTTGTAAATAAATCACATATAAAAAGAGAAGATGCAATCTTTACAGCATAATTGCATAGCAAATGTCATGAACATGAAAACAGAACAATAAATAGAGAAGCTTACATGGTTGTTCTTGGTGGTGGTGAGTGTTGTTCAAAGGAAAGCAAATCTTGGAGAGCTCAAAAGAGCATCTCATGCAGTGGAGTCTAGATGGATAGAGAGATAAAATATGGCCACTCTTATATGTGTTGGACATTATACTATGTTTTTTGTAGCAAGGATGTTTGGCTGGTGTGTGTAGTAGTGGGTGGAGGAGGGTGTCTCTGCCAAATCAAGATACAGCCATCTCTACAACCCCATCGCTAGTGAGTGGTGCTTAGGACTATCGACTTAGCAGCCCCATCTTTTTTGTTTTTTTTTTTCTTGTTTTTAAGGTTAGAATATTTTCATATCAGCTATCTTATAATAAAATTGTATTATTTAGATATCTTGACAATAAATTTTTCTCATTTGTTCCTTCTAAATTTGAAGTTAGTTTTTTAATGTTTTCCTATAGTTATTAGCATTTAATCTTGGAGTAAGAAAAATGAATTTCTTGTAAACTTATTAATATAAGTATAAATAGTTTATTTTCGAGGAGGTTCAAAAATCAAACTTAAATTAGTTACATATATATATTAATTTGAGAATACATATTCAACCCTAAAAAATAAATTAAATATGAAATAATAGGTTTAATTATTATTTAGGAAAAAAAATAAAAGAAACAGAAACAGAACATACTTGATTTAAAAAAACAGAAAAAAAAAATAAATCTGTTTACAAAACAATTTTAAAATAAATTCAAAGAATTTTCATTACCAACGATACGCTACGGTTTTCAGTTTTCAGTTTTGTCACTATCTTTTGCTTGTTAAACTGTTACTCATTGCAGCTGTTGCCATAGATTCATGTGTACCTATTAGAACTTAGTATCATTAACAGTATATAGAGGAAAAGAGGAGAGGAAAAGAGAAGAGGAAAGAGGGTGGTAGGTGAGATTTGAGAGGATTCCATCAAGTCAGGGAAAGGCAATTGGCAGTTCAAATTTGGCTGCTGTATCTTGTTCAATTTCTCAGGCTAGCTTGATTTCCATTTTCAACAAGAGTCAAGGTGAGACCTTGTCGGGTTGCATGCATTTAGCAGGAGGCTAAGGATGATCGTGTAGTTTTGGTAAATGGATCTGGCTATGCTATGCTGACAAGTAGAATTAAGTTTTTATCTGCCATATCCTTTGCAGATCAAGTTCTGTGGGTATTTATTTTCCACAATTAGGACTGCAAATGAATTCTCTATTTCTTCTTTCTATATACGAACGCTCCACAATCTTGTCAAAATCTGAAAACGAGTGGCAAGAAATTTGTTGTCAAGAACAAGGCAACCCCATCCGTCAGTTCTACAAGATTTTCCCTATAATTTCAGTATTGTATCTCATGCTTAAGACATATTGAAAGATGATCAAACTCTTCGAAACTAAACCAGAAAAAAGAGAATAACTTGTTCTTTTACTCCTAACCATAATACCAACAAGTGTTTGGTGAAACAGAGAAGAAAACAGGATCCAAATCTGAGTCTCAGTGTCTCACCCTTAATAATTACCATAAAAATCACTTCCATGTTGCGTTACAATTTGATAATCACAAGCATTTGTTCATGTTTTCTAGCATTTGCAATCGCTGCTTGAAAAAATATGCTTATGAAAAACTAGAAATTATAGCTTATTCTTAACTAAGATTTCAGAATAGAGTGGGACTCGTGTAAAAAATCATTTCCATGTTGCATTATAATTAGCTAATCACAAGCATTTTCTCATGTTTTCTGGCATGAGGTTTTTTTTTTATTTTTATCAAAGACCTTGTTTAGTTAAGTGCGTGTTTGTTATTATGCTAGTTTTTGTAATTGAGATTTGAAAAAATAGCAGGTTTAACTATAAATTATAACTTTTTTTTTAAATAAAATTTAATAGAGTTCTTAGTATGAGTCATGCAAATTATGGTGGATTTTAAAATGATTATTTAAAATTGTAGTACTAGTGACGGTTTAAAGTGTTTTTTATTTAGAAATACATTAAAATAAAATTTTTTTAAAAAATTATTTTTAATAATAATACACCAAAACGATATGAAAATATATAAAAAAATTATTTTTTAAAAAAACCCTTAGTCTTTGACTTCCAAAATCTATTTTGGATTACTGTGCTTTCTTTGATGACTTTTTATGAAACTATTGTGCTTTTGTAAATTTTTCCTGCTAGTCTTTTATTATTGCAGCTGCCACAATATTTGTACAAGTATATTTTGTTTAACTTGTCACTTTTAAATTATTGATTGCAAGGTGGTAGTAGGATGGTTACAAGCTTACAAGGAAAATTATTGCGAGGAGTTATTGACATTCTTAAAGCTCTAGCTTCCATGTTTGCTAGCAATTGAACTACTGTGGAAACTAGATGAACTAAAACTAAATATTAACCAATCAATATAGATATGTAACCCTTCGGTATTATTTGCAAAAACATCTAAGAGTGTTCATGAACTAGGATGTAAAAACATTATTAAAAATATATTAAAATGATATATATTTTTTTATTTTTTAATATTAATATATTAAAATTATTAAAAAATTAAGGAAAAGAAAACGGGTTCTTAAATATCGAACTTTGCCACGCAAATTCCCAGCAAAGGACAAAGCTTTCAAAGTCACAGTCACCAATATAGCGATTCTAACAACAATAACCAGAAAAAAATTATGGTGGAATCAAGCTATCATTGGAATCTGTCATAGCCATTCAATAAATTGGTGGCTTAAGTACTTCCCCATATCATTCAAAGAGATTCTTTCTTTCTTTCACTCTTTATTAACCAACCAACTGTCCATACTTGAGTTTTCATCAAATTGTCGATTGCATCATTACCCTCTTTGCTATATTGCTGCTAATGAGCTTATCTGAATCTAGATAAGGTAAAGTTCATTTCTTTTGATATGTTGCTTCTTTATTTTTATTTTTAAAGTTTGTTGTGTTTTAATGGCGTTGGAGTTCAAAGATTGTATTTTTATGGCCATAATCCTTAGAGAAGAAAAACCCATGTCTTTGTTTGCTTGATTTTTATGGTTGTAATCTTATTGGAACTGAAACCCATGTTTTTGTTTGCTAAACTTCTGGTTGGTTGCCTAGAAACATGAGGGTACTAGAGAAGGAAAGTGATATGGAAGTGGCACTTGATGTGTTTGTAGGTTATGAATGTTCATAATGAGAATTTGTTTATAGTTATTAGCTAATGAAAAACTACTAAGCATAAGCATGAAGTCTATAGCTTCAATTTTCTTATAGTTGATGAAGCACAGAGGATTATGGAAATCAATTAGAAGCTTCTTTTGTCTAAATGAGAACTCAAACTTCAACAACAGAGTTAAAACTTGAACGTTAATACCAGACTTTTTGTTTGGGGGGGGGGGGGGTAGTATTGTTTTCAGTGTGTTTCAGCTAAACAGGATCCTGAAACCAATTTTGGGACACGAAGACTAAGTGTTGATTTAATATCATCTAAGCAAGGATTATGATTATATCTGAATTTCGTTGTCTCCTTAAACAATATGGGTGTTTGTCTTCTGTTTTGAAGGTAATGAATTTATGATGGTTTAGCCATGGTAACCATCAATCCATCAGGAGTTATTAGCAAGTGCAGCGCATATCTGGGTGTTAACACACATCATGATGCTTCTTTTTGCAAGATTACCCATGTCAATACTTTGAGTACTGCCTTTTCTCCTAGAATTGTATGTGGTCCTTGCAGTAATGTAGCGAATGATTCCACAATTTCTTGGAAGGGGTGCAGCCAACTCAGAACCCATCATGTATTACAGCGAGTGGCTTCAAATAGGTGGCTGGTAAGTATCAGTGAAGCTTCAGGGTTGAAGATTTCTTTTGATTTGAGCTTGATTGGGCGTTCAGTAATGGTTACATTACATGCTACAGTGCCGATCACATGATTCTAATTCACCTGATGATGACTATCATTCTTCTCGAAACATAGCAATCAGTTTGTTTAGGCGATACAGGAATGTCATTGACCGTGGAGGAGGTGACAACTTAAAAGTATATTCAGCAATTTAATCTCTATCCATCATTATGTGGGTCTGTTTTTGCTGTCATTCCCAAATTACATGTTTGAGTGATGCTGCCTGTCAGGAGTTTATCAGTGCTGGAGTGAATGCATATGCTGTTGGCTGCACTGAAGAAGGATTACGTAAGGAACTTACTGCTATTAGAGAATCTGGTGTTGAAATCGAAGCATTGCAGAATTATGGTGGGAGCACCAGTGTGAAGTCCAAGATACTTGCTGAGGAGGTAAGTTAATCCTGCCTTGCTGGCCAGTTCAATGTATGACAGTATATACTTAAAATTAAGGATGAATTAACACCATGTAATCTAATACGCCTCAGTGTTGCATCTTTCTTTCTGGCTGGGATATTATAGGATTTGAACTATTTTTTAGTTAACGCTTCTCTCACCAGAGTAAGGATCCTTGACATGCACTGTCAATATTATATATGGCGGTTTTTATTGTTGCTGTCTTTATGATGCGGCATTTGTTTGAATTTATAATAGATACTGTAAGGAAGAAGACAGAATGCTAATAAAAGGAATCCATGCCCCCTCTTTCTGTTGTTATGAGATACCAGTGGATGCCAGAAGAATTATTTGCATTTTTTGTTTACGATCTTTATGTTCCCAACAAAACTTTTTGCAACCTGCATTTCTATGACTATTGTGATTTGCAATGATAGTTTTACTGTTGATCAGATAAATCTATCACTAGGATTACAAGTAATAAGGAAATGGATGGTGGGCTAACTTGTGGCATCACATTTTTTTTTTCAAACTGCAGGTTGATGAGTGTATTCTGTGGTTGAGCATTATATTTATCACTATCTTGTGTACACCACAACCAACTATAGTTCGATGGTCATCTACGCCTCCAGTGTCAGATGACATACGGCTTCAGTGGAAAGGGTTTTGTGCGGTCATAGCAAATGCTTACTACATGAGAGGAATGGCATGGTGAGCTGCTTTGATCACATCTGTTTTGCTAGTATTTTGTCCAAGACCCATTGATATGAAGCTTACATGAACTTGTTACATGGTTGGTGTACGTCCTTGACAGTCCAATCAAAGTACCAGTAAAATTTGGGTTATAACTACTTTTTTTTTTGTTGGTTTAACCCGTATAGAGGTTTCCCTATTGGTTGTTTGTGTGGAATGAGTAAGACCTCACCGCAAAATTTTCCAAGTTCAGTTACATAATTTTCTTTCACTATTGTTTCAAATTGTTTGCTCTCAACATTGTAGTCCTGGTCATTTCTCAGTTTCATGTGTTTGGAGAGAACATGCCTTCTTTAGCACGTCATTTCGACATCTAAAAAAACAATTGCATTTAAGATTGCATGACTGGACTCAACTTTCTCTTTCTTTTTTGCCAAAGGCTTCCAGTTAAGACGCTTCAGCTAGAACAAATGGCTGTTTCAGGATGTGCTGAGGAGCCATCAGTTGTTGCCAGCCGAATGCGACTTGTTTTCAGCACACTTGAGGTTAGCATACTTTGCCATCATTTTTCAGTTAATGAACAGAGATCTAATACAAAACCTTCTTGATGAACACCATACAGAACCTGCTGCCTGTTTTTGACAAATTTCACTTCCTGAAGAAACATATAGACCTTGAGTCATGAATTTTTTGTGCGTCATGTCTTAGTTATTAGTCTGTCCAAGTTACATTTCTTGAGAATTGCTACCTCAAATTCATTCCAAGTAATGATGCATTGCCTAATCTCTTTATTAAAATACCCATGATTGGTTGAAGGAATGCTTTGTAAGTGAGAGCAGGGAGTGTTGGGTTCAGAGAAATCACGTCCTTGAATATGTTGTATTTTGCTATTGTTTTCTCATTATACCATTTGGAACATTGATTTTGTTATTGATTTGGCTTGTGCAGGTAGTAAGTCCACAATGGCCAAGAGTCTAATAAAAGAGCTTCAGTGCAGAGATTCTTCTTTTCCCTTGATCTCGATGAAGCTTCCGGTTCCAGTTACTCATTATATGTTAGTGCGGCTTTACATTTAGCAATTTCTTAATGGTTTTTAAGCAGAAATGCCCATATAATAATAAACGTGTCATAGCGTGTTTGATGTTTAATCGATGGCATGTAAATTTGCAAGGATTCAGCCAGAAATCTTCAAATATTGTTTCAAGTGATTGTTAATCAACACCTGAAAATAATTTGGCAAGCAATCACACACCATGGTTCTTCTTGTCCAGTGTGAATATTCCACCACTTTATGCTTCTGTGGAGACAATTGTTGTTTCCAAATGTTCATTATAAACAAGGGTATGGAATTTCAGCACTATGAGGTTTATTTTAGGCGATTCCAAGGTGGTTTTCATCTGCTGGCTGATATCTGTGAGGTTGCACGGTCAATGACATCAAGAAGCTTTATAAACACGGGCTAGAAAGTTTGAATTATGCCGTTCATACCGTGTGTGGCAAATTTTCGAGTAGAAAAAAGTTGTGGACTGGAGTTGTGTACATTACAGAGCTCCCAGGCTTTATCAGGGACACTGCTATCTCCCAGTAGCGCAACCAATTAACAGTCAACAAGTGTGCTGCTCCCAGTAACCCAATTACAAATCGCTTGAAAAAACAGTAAATTAATGATTTTTATGTGTCTTTAGATAATTTTAATAAATTAATATAAAAAATAAATAAAATAAAATAAAAAATACATTTTTAATTGAGCAAAAACACCCTGTTACCGAACGCACTAAATCATCCAACTGAAGTTTGAGCATTACCGAACTAGGCTCTCGAATTTTAATTTTTTTTATTGGAGTAACTCAAACTATTTTTCAATAAAAAAATAGATATTTTAATAGTTATTATCACACGTGATCTTCTAAGAACAAGACATGTATTGAAAAAAACATTAACCGAGAGAAAAAAACCTAGACGAAGAGGCCTATTTCTTTTAATTAAAAAAATAGTTCCAATTACTTAAATCGAAGAAATTAAAATCCAGAAACTAAATTAAATTTGACTCAAAATACACGATAGTTTTATTTAATTTAGCTTCATGGGTCTA
>Ga0325410_1002908_pt1 | contig 19252 bp, 11 predicted proteins | sample PopdelMetagenome_16_FD_206182 | JGI IMG/M metagenome (GOLD analysis project Ga0325410, IMG submission 206182) | Populus deltoides microbial communities from Bellville, Georgia, United States - Xylem-PdIQD-R3 | ecosystem: Host-associated > Plants > Phyllosphere > Stem > Wood/Secondary xylem... | reverse complement strand
CATAGAAACATTTGACAAACAATTCAAAGATTCCACGTAAGACAACTAGCTAGAATCAAGACATCTCTTTCTGAAATCAATCACATCATGGTATGACATCATACAACCATTAGTTTTAGTTTAATCAAATTGGGCACCAAAAAACACCATGTCCAACCAGGTAATACGTTCGTGTTGTATGTGTTCTCATCACTTAAAACCAAACAAGAATAAATAAAACCATAATCAATTGTTCCTATGTAATTACTGATTTTATGTTTATTTTTATAATAATTAATGTATTATTAATGAAACTTGTTTACTATTAAAATTAACTCTCATAAATTAAAATTCAAAACATTAAGGAATATACGAAATAGAATTATTGACAAACTCTTAAATCAAGAACACTTCACTTATTATTGGTCCATGATAGAATGCATCAAGGCCTCTGATTAAATCATTCTCTCTATATATAAAATTACTGATTTTATGTTAAGAAAAGAAAAGGAAGCCCTAACCAGAAAAATCAGAGTTTCGAGGTGAGGATGACCAAGAACGAGAAAGAACCCCGGCGTTCGGCTTACGGCGGCGTTCGTTGAGGATCCGTTTGAGGTCCAGCAAAATCTCTAGCTGCTTGTTCAGAATCTCTCCTCTTTCAAGAAACTCACTCTCTTTGGTCTTGTAAAACTGGTTCACTTTATTTAGCTCCTCATCCAATCCCTCGAAAAACACCCTCACCTAAAATATGAAGTGAAAAAATACAAAGACAAAGAAATCAAGAGGTCTAAATGTGTCTCTCCCCCTCATAATTGTAAGGAACATCATAAAACAAATTAGTAAAATTAATCCACTTCTTTTTTTTTTTTTTAAAGAGAGAGAGTAAAACCTAGTAAGTAACAAGTGCTTTATAGCATTGATCTGAGGTCATGCGACTATTTAATATATACCTCATCTTCTTCTGAGAACAATTGAACAAGCTCAGTTTGGTACACTTCTTCATCACCATCCTCCATGCTCTTGCTCCTTACCTGTAATTAACCAACGAAAAATATATACTAAACAACCTCCTTAATTGCCTTCTGCTGAACCTTTTCTTTTAGTTTTATATTTTTATCGGAGTCCGGCCTGTTCTTCTCTATGTTATTCACAATAATGTCGTGACATTGAGCACCCTGTATAACCGTTTCCTTGATTTCGTGAGAGAATGGGAAAACTCTTGCTAGATGAAAAAAATAATACAAAAAGAAGCCTCACTTGCTGGATTATAACAACATTTCCTCGAGTCCCATGTACCATCATTACCAGTTTTTAGTGGAGGTTTGAGGAAAAGAAGAGCTTCCACTTATGCAATAGCTAGAGAAATTAATTAAATATTTAATTTAGTGGAGAGAATTGTGACTTTTACATATGTAAAACAATAGATTTGTGACTTCAAAAGAACGGCGACAGATGCTGTAATAAAGATGACTGGCCCATTCATTCAACGTTGGGTGTCGACTACTGGGAACTCTTAAAATAAGAGAACAGCAAAAAATACCCTAAATAAAACCAAAAACCACCTGGAGTTTTTTAGAGAAAGCTATTATTTTCTGGTACGATGGTGCGTCAGCATAGACTGAAAGAGGACGAGGAACAAAAACCGAGGATATATACCCAAAAATGATGAAAACCGAAAGGTTGAGGAATTTATGTATCGGCGCCTGTATCTACACATCCGAAAACCTGATACTTTATGGGTGTAAAATTGATGCCACGCTGCTCTGAAAAACATTGATTTTTTTTTTTAATTTTAGATTGTTTTTAATATGTCGGTATTAAAAGTAAATTTTAAAAAATAAAAAATATATATTATTTTAATATTATTCTAAACAAAAACACTTTAAAAATAATAACAACAAATTGCGCCATAATATTAGCCCCCATAAAACAAAAACAAAAATCTAATCGAAATACTCCGATTTCTCGGGTTGTGAACGTACCGGGAAAGCCAATTGATGGCCGAAAGCCCATCTTAACTATTAATGTGCCCAAAAAAACCCAATTTCACCCAAATGAAGATGGAAGATTACACGTTAAGACATGAATAATACATACACCAATGTGCACATGATATACGTGTGTGTTCATATACATGCATGTATGTATATGTTAAGTTGACAAGTACCTGAATGATTTCGGTCATGGTATCAGAGCGGAACAGCTTGCTGGATATATTATTGGCGAGGGAGCGAATGGGATCAAAAATCGAGAGACCATATTCATGATCAAGAACATGGTGGGGATGTGCTGGTTTTTGTGAGAGTTTGATCTTCTTTATCTGTTTTTTGAGTTGCCAGTAGTTTACAAAGGCGTCCTTCCATTCTGGGATTAGTTGAGCTTCAAGCTCCTTTGAAAACTTCACCATTTTCTTCTTTCAAAATGGAAAGGAATTGTTGAGAGAAAGATAGGAAGAAGAAGAAGGAGAGAAGAGGCCCTTAGAGGGTGTGAGAGGGATTAGGGAGGTTTATATATATATATATAGAAAGAGAGAAACGTAGGGGGAAATGAAGTGAGGTTGTTGGTTAGTATTCATGGACAATAACAAGGCAATCTTTTCTTGCACACTTAAGTTAGGTAGCTAGAAGTGAAAATTGGAAAATAAAAATTAAATAAGTTTTCAGTGTTTGCAAGGGTAAAAATAATGGGCATTTGTATAAAAAGAAAATAAATATGCACTTGTATTAGGTTTCTACAAAATTTTGCGTGTTTGATATATGGTGACGCATGATGGTTTTTTTTTTAAAAAAAATTAATTGAAAATATATTAAAATTAATTGTTTTTAACATCAACAAATCAAAATCATAAAAAATATTAAAAAATTCAATTTGATATTTTTCAAATAAAATACATTAAAAAAAAAACTACCACACTTCTTGAACACCCACAACTCATTCTAGATAATCATAATTTGACTAATAACCAGATGATTAACCCACTTGTGTGCTATGTATTTATTACTTGCAATAAAATATATATAATATATACATAGCACATAACATAGTGGTTAACCATTTGTTATTAGTTAAATTAAAATTATATATATATTGTTAATTATTTTTTCAAAAAACAACACTAAAATTATTATTAGGATACATTTTAAACGAAATTATACTTAACAATATTAAAATCAATTAATGTAGCACCTGGAAAAATTACCAGTAACCCTAAATATCAATAGATGAAGGAATTGACACCGAGGCTTGTAGCTCAGTGGTCTTGGCAGGCTTTGCCCTGCCTATATGCCCTGGGTTCGAGCCTTCGCGTGTATGTCTGTCATCCTCACGGTGCCTTATATGCCTATTAGGCTTGCAGGATGTTCAATGGATTCGGGGATTAGTCGTGGTGCGTGTAAACTGGCCTGAACACCCCGAGTTATAAAAAAAAAATTAGATGAAGAAATTGATTGGTAAAAAGGCAGGCCGACAAAATATCAAATACAACAAAGAATTTATAAATCTAACAGTAACATATCTAACAACTTCAAATATTTTTATTGTATAGTGGAAGAATCAGTACAAAGAAAATCAATCTTAATTATCAAACAAGAAATATTAAATTATATATGCTTATTATTTTATGTAATCTGTACATTAATGTACGCACAATCTCATTTATCTCATGTTCTAAACTCACATTATTTTATCTAATTTATGTATTAAAATACGCTCACATTAATCTCATGCTTTAAAACTCCCTTAGTTGAATCTCCTCGATATATAACATGAGACATTAAAATTAATCTCTTTAAAATTGACATTACACAAATATATATATATATATATATATATATATATATATATATATATATATAGCTTACATGAACGACTAAATCTAAGCATTATTAATTAGAATCTCATCCATTTTCATTATAAAAAATAAAAGAATATATGATATTTTTGTCTGATTGATTATATAAATGAGGAATTGAGCTCATAAATTTGGGTATTGAGTTATTAATTATTTCTTTAAAGAAAATAATTTAAAAACAAACTTTTATATAGCACTACTCTTAATTTTTTATGCTTATATTCTATACACAGAGAAATTGAGAGTAAAAGAATTCTCATAAATGCACCAGTTATAGATAACTCGTCTATGATTAGATTAAATTAAAAAAAAAACTTAATTTTAACATGTAAGAAACTGATTCAAAAATATTTTAAAATTTTAAATTTCATTTAAAGGATGCAACTAGATTAAATAAGAGAAAATGATGTAAATAAAGCTAAAAAAACAAGTTATTTTCTCCAAGTATATTTCAAAAATAGTAAATTTGTTATTCATTTATTTAAGGCCTATTTATTTTTACATTTTAAAAAAATTGAAATTCTTTTATTTTAAATTAATATTTTTAGATCAATGTACTGATATTAAAAATAATTTTTGAAAATAAAAAATATTATTTTAATATATTTATAAATAAAAAATAATCAATAAAATATTCTTAATTTATTTAATTTAGAGGTTTTTTTTCCTCTATGAATTAGACGACAGCATCGTTAAAATAATACTGTTTGAAAATTCTGAATCTTTTCATCATTCTAATTTACTACAAGCGAAGACCGACGCTCTATTTATCAAAAGAAAGAAAAGAGCACTTCAGGGTTGAGTTGAGCGGTAATCGTGTGACTTGTTTCATTCTAGATTTGAATTCGATTTTTTATGTGTATATCTGTTATTTTTGCGGTGTTTTACCTGTTCACTGGGCTTGTAAAATATTTCTTGTAAAATATTTAGTGGATCGTGAGAAATAATCATGGTGCGCTCCAGCTGGCCTGAACACTCCATGTTAATAAAAAAAAAAAAAAGAAAAAAAAAACTCGGTGCTCTATATAGCATTATATGTTCCTTATTGTCTTATATAGATGTCACATCAATTAATAAATAGCAGTAATTAATGACACTAACACTACTTTTATTTTACTTTTACTATTTAATTGATGTTATATAACACTGTAAAGTTTTCTTTTTTGGAAAGCCGAAGCTACCCCTCCCTGTCCAGTCTCAAGATCAAGGCTTCATATTGTGTTGTATTATATTGGGTTTTTTTTTTAATGTTAAAAATTAAATTAAATAATTTTAAAATAATAGTTGATTTTTTTTTTTAAAAAAGGTTGATTATAAAAAATAAGTGCTAATCTTAAAATTCAAAATATAGCTTGGATATAAGTACATCTTCCCCATAAATAGGAATCAAAACATAGCTAAGCTGAGCGTTAAGCTAGTGGTTCTGCCATTAAGGAACTAGCTTATTCTAATTTCTCCATTAAAATATAAACAATGGGGTCTTGAAAACTTGAACTTTCCTTTATAGTAGTGTTAGAACAAGAAATAAATTTGGCACCCAACATCAACGTCATTTGTGATCGGTTAATTGGGCTCAAGATCATTTTTCTTCAATGTAGAATAATTCCGAGTGCAGAACCAGCATTGGGTGCGGATCGTTTGATCTCCAGTATAATTAGTAACATTCTTCCTCAATTACTATAAAAAAAAATAATTGGAGGTCTTTTTACATATTGAATCGCATCTGATGGTATGGGGAGCAACAACCCAAACAGTGGCTCTTTCAGTGCGTTTAAAACACGTGGATAGATTCTTCGCCAGAATATACACTCAGTTTTGCCAACTGGGAAATGATCGAGGGGCCTTGTAGGATCTGAAGAGCACTGTTGAGAAGTTGTTTTGTACAGTGCAAGGGACAAAAACAATGGTTCTAGTGGGATTTGCTGATGAAATAAATAAGCCGTGGAGCCAGATTTGCCAGAACTTTTTTCTTTTTGAGTGTTTCGTGACGTTGGAACAATGTATTCCTTTTTGTGTTCCCCCACTAAGACAAGCCCCCATTTTATCAGATTAGTGGACTGTATGTAGATAGGGAACCCATTTTTGGTGAAGAAAACATATTCAAAGCTTGACTCTTGAGCCTTACAAGATTGCCCATAACTTGGGACATGCAGTTCAAAAATCAAATTCCTGGGATGCGGTTACATGCTCTTTTAAGGGCAGTATTTAAGGTTTGTCTGCAATTGGATGAAACAGGAGGTCAAACTTGTGAGAATGTCGTCCTTGAATCATAGTAACATTTTTGGGTTTAAAAAAGAAAGTACTTTACTTCAGTTGGAATCGGAATATTTCTATTGAGACTGAAGATCTAGAAAGTTCAACCTTTTTTTTCTTCTTTTAATTAAGTCGAGGGACATAATATATTTAAGTAGCAGAAATCCCAGAATGGAGAGGGAAAGTTACATAAAGAGCTGCTGCGAAGTGCAGCATGCAGCCATAACAGAAATAATACAAAGAATCGATCCAGCCCTTATTTATACAGATTAATTATCTAGCAATAACCGAAAGTATCTTGTTAATTTAAGCGTAATTTTGAGTTTGATAGTGCCCAGGTGCTGTCAATCTTGGGAAGATACAAGATTCTGTCCATAAGAACACATAATTGAACGTGGTGGACCCTGTCCTTGGATCTTAATTGAGAAAATGACCCTATCCTGCCGTAAGAGCCAAAGATCTGTAGTTTAACACCTTCACAAACGAAGTAACAGTAAAGAAACTGTGCAGAAAAAAATAGAAAATAATGTCCAATGTCCCTCTTTGTTCTGGATATGAGTGCTCATGACCTTAATTTCCACCATCAGAGAGAGGAGAGAACTATAAATATTATTTGTCCAAGTCTATGGTGACCTTTCTAGGTCACCTTTCCATTTAAGCGTGTATTTTTCTGCAACAAAAAGGAAAATTAACGCATATCCCACTACTGGGAGTTGCTAATATATATATGTTTTTATTTATTTCATTAATTCTCATTGTGTTTACAAGTACGCCTTGTTCTCTTCTTCTACTTCTTCATTTAACTAGCCTTTTATGGTTTACTTTAGTACTTAAATAGGTATTGTTTTAGGGAAAAACATGGTCACTTATCTGGTCCATAAACCATTGCTGCATGGATATTAATTGGTAAGTGCTGGTCAAGATGATTCTCATCAATCTTTCTGATCTGGCTCACATACAGATTCCACAAGCAAGTGAACGTGATTAAATCAAAAGGGGAAGTGGGTTAGATGGAGTAGCATTTTATTCTTTAATAAAAGATGTAAATATATATCTGTACGAATTGCATTTGTCAGATAATTAATTTAAATCTAGCTTGCGCACATTAACGCCAATTCCACTTCAGTGGAACCTTTTCTTTTATCTTCAGCATAAAGATGACCAATTAATGCAGACATCAACAATGACACGCTAAACTTTTAATTATGATAGTGCAAACGTCGGTTTGGCCATTAAGAACGTAGATTACTAAGACTAACACCCTTTTCTTGATTACTGCATGCTGTTTAAACCGGGATTACTGTTTTGTTTTTCATCATCTTTGTTGTATTTTTGTCTCTTAAAATTATATGTTTTTCTTGGGGATCGTGGCACCATGTATATTGGTTGAATTATGATGTTTGATGTAAGGTCCGGAATTATAAGATCTTATGATAATGAGTTGATTGAATAAATTGATAGTAGTCGATAACTTGGGATATCTTAAATACAAACGAAACTCTGCCGAATTTTTGATAAATAAAAAAAAATTACCCTCAAATTAAGAGGATATGTTGAGATCTTTTAACATTGATCAAGTCGTACAGTCAGACTATTACAGTGCTGTTTATATCGGGATTACTGTTTTGTTTTTCATCATCTTGATTGTATTTCTTTCTCTTAAAATTATATGTTTTTTTGGGGATCGTGGCACCACGTATATTATGAATAGGAACTAAAGTTCTCAGACGTAAGATTTCAGCCTAAATTATAAAGAAATAGAGAGAAAACCTAATGTTTTCTAAAAAGTCTATAATTCAATAACTAGATCTCTAATTACAACTTCCTTGGACATCACTTTTAGGTTGCTTATATACTAATAAAAACCTCTAAAAAAAGTTGAAAAAATAATAATAAAATTATAATTGAACAAGGAAAAAAAACATAAATTAACTCACTACCACAAATTCGCTAAATAGCAACGGATTTACCGACGAAATATGTTTGTCGGTAATTTGAGGTCGAAATTACCAGCGGACATTTTTCTGTCCGTAATTCAGTCGATAACTACCGACGGAATATTTTTCGTCCGTAATTCAGTCAGTAACTATCGACGGAAAGTTTTCATCGGTAGTTACCGACTGAATTACAAACGGAAAAGTTTTCGAATTAAAAAAAGCGGGTCACTGATGTGGAGGTTTTGGCGGGTTATTTTTTCCGACGGATTCAAAACGACAGCCCGTACAATGACGTGACCGGTTCGCCGTTTAAATTGCTGACGGAATCACCGAGGGATTTGAAATGGCAGATCCGTACGGTGACATGTTGATTTTTCCGTCAGAATCACCGACAGAAAATCTGTCGGTGAAACCGTCAGAAAAAGTTAATATATGTCAGCTCTGCCGACCCTCTCCTCCCCTATTTCTCCTTCTTCTTCCTAATCCCAACTCTCCCCATCTGCAAACAACCAGCCCCCCTCCTCCCAAACAAAAATCTCCCTCATATCAGCACAACAAGTTATATTTCTTGAAGTTTTATGGTCACAGCATCCGTGTTCTGATTTACTGACGAATTTTATCAATTTTTGTAAGTAATTCTATCTTTTTAAATTTTAACATTTAATTAAATGTCAATTTTTTTTTAGTATATGTATTTTGTTAGTAGGTTTACATGTTTTATTGTTATTTCTCAAACAAACTTGTAGTATATGAATGTATAATTCTATACCTATTATGGTTTGTTTTAGATTTTGTAAGATTGTATTTGTTTGTAAATTGTTAAAACTTTATGGAACTACCGAAGTATATGTGCTATTTTGAAATAATTAATAGCTTGCTTAATGGGTCCGTTTAAAGTTTTATCAATGGTATTGCGGAGTGGTAATTTCTGTAAATTTATATATTTTAATTTGTATGGACGTTGATAAATGATAATAAATATTTAATATTTATGAGATGTTGTGATTGGTTTATTGGATAATCTTGAGGTAAAGTAATATTTTTGCAAGTTTATTTACCTAACTTAGTTAATTAATACATGATGTCATCATAATTTTATAGAGGTTCGATATAAATCATGGATAATCGTTCATAGATGTATCGAGATTCACCCCAAGGATTGCGGAGGATGGATTATTGTAACGGGGTTCAGGGTTTTATTAATTTCTCAACATCTATTCCCAGAAATTTTACTGGAGGCGGTATTAGGTGTCCATGCAGGAAGTGTCAAAATAAAAAGTATTTGCATCCAGATGTTGTAATGATGCATCTTCTACACAAAGGGTTTATGGAGAATTACCAGTGTTGGTATGCACATGGAGGAGTATTTGTTAGTAAGAAGAGAATGGAAGAAACGATGGTTGGGTCTACTTATAGTGCTAGCAACGCGCATGAAGCGGCAAATGACAACACTAATCCTTACATAAATATGGTTATGGATGCAATGAGAATGAATTAAGGTAATGTCAGTCAATGTCCAATGGTAGAAGAAGAACCTAATGCATATGCAGCTAGGTTTTTTGATTTGTTGAAAGATTCTGACGAACCATTATGGGATGGCTGCACGAACCACGGTAAATTATCAGCCGTAGCACAGGTGTTCACCATCAAGACAGATCACGGGTTCAGTGAGGCCGGGTATGACAAGATTATTGAATGGGCAAGAAGCATTTTACCTGAAGGGAACAGGCTGAAAGAGAACTTCTATGTTGCGAAGTCTATGATGAAACCCTTCGGTTTAGGATACCAGAAAATTAACATGTGCCCTAACTTCTGCATGTTATACTACCTTGAAAATGCTAAGATGACCGAGTGCATGACATGCGGGCATTCCCGTTACAAACCTAAAATTGGTAGGGGAAAGACTCTAGTGGCATATAAAAAACTTAGATACTTCCCGATCACACCTAGACTGCAGAGGTTATTCATGTCACTAAGGACTGCTGAGCACATGACATGGCACCAAGGACATGATGCGGTTGATAGAGTGATGGTGCATCCTTCTGACGGCGAAGCGTGGAAACTCTTTAACAGTGTGCATCCTCACTTTTCAGCTGAATCAAGGGATGTGTGTCTTGGGTTGTGTACAGACGGATTCAACCCATTTGGGTCATTTGTTGCTCCTTATTCTTGTTGGCCGATCATACTCACAGTTTATAACTTGCCAGCGGGAATGTGTATAAGGCTGGAGTTGATGTTTTTATTTACTGTCATACCCGGTCCAAACAGCCCGGGATGGAATATAGATGTTTGTCTTCGACCGTTGATTGATGAGTTAGCACTATTGTGGTCCTCTGGGAATTTAATTATATAATTATTTGTATAAAATTATGGAGATGCGCAGAATGAAAACCAGAGCTGGTCACTCATGTACGGTCGCAGCTAGTTCATCTAGCAGAGATGATGATATTTCCTTAAGTGCCTCTCAAGAAGAGGCACCTACACCACCTGCGCCGTAAACCGATGCTGCCTCTTCCAGTGCTACTTCACAGCGTAGAGGCGGGGTGCCTTCGCAGCGGAATCAATTTACCCGCAAGTATGAGGCACAATGGAAGGACGACCTTTCAATGTAAGTTTGTTAAGGTTTTATTTTTTTAAAAAAAAATTACAACATAATTTATGAAGTAATCACTATTTAATTTATTTAATTTATTTTCAGATTCACAAACATTGAGGCCGCCCGAGTAATATCATCGGCGTTTAAATCATTAATGTAGATTCCATTGTTTCAATGGAGTCAGATATCCAAGCATCTTGAATGGATGCCTCAAATCAATACATGGTTTGATAGATTTCAGGTTGGTGTTAATTTATAATTTTCAACTTATTTCTAATAAATTATTAATATAATTGTAAATAAATTATTATTTTTATTTAAACTTGTTTATTTACACACAGCACAAATTCTGTTGGGATAGTGAGCATAACACTGTTGTGAGGAGGGTGTAGGAAAATCACGCGGCAACTAGGTAAGATTAAAAACAATACAAGATTTTTTTAGACAAAAATTTATGTTTCGAAATGTAATTTTTGGTTGTGTGAAGCAGGTTGCGTGTTTTTTGGTATGAAACACAAAAAAAGGCAAAAAAATGGCGAGAGATAGGGGTTTCCAAGACTGGAACAATGTTGCGGTTTGGAGGGATTTCAAACTGATATACATCCCGGAAGATATATAGCCGCACTATCTTGAGCACGTGACGTCTGAGCGGTTCACACGACGCTCACAATCCGGTGCTGGCAACCGGAATCGGTCAGTTCATGGCTCGATGACAACGCACACTGGCTGCTCCGTTCTGTTTGCTGCACATGCGAAATGGATGGTAAGATTAATTTAAATGAAATATATTATTAAATTAAGTTGTTGTTAATATATCTTTTTTCATCATAGGCTGTGTCTCTTGGACGTAAGCCGAGCCCGATGGAACTGTTTGTGAAGACGTACGTGTGGAGTCAAGACCACCAAAAGAAGGCGCAACAGTTCGTTGATAACCGTGCTCAACATTTCATGGTATGTTTGTTCAACCATTTTATTTTGTAAGTTATTATGTTTATTGAATTGAATATGATGATTATTTTTTTTATTTTTAGGAGACCTATAATAATCGGTTGAGGGAGAGATATGGGGACAATATTTTGACCCATCCAGAATTCGATCTGGATTTGTGGATGGAGGTTGGATCGTCAGGTGAACCGATAAAAATCGGGTTTACGGGCTCTCCAACACTACGGCCGACAACTTGCAGTCGACCCGTAGTGTTTCAACCGTTGGTAGCTCCCAATCAATATCGAGCTCCCAATCTAAGGAGTTCGTGGCCTTGCAACAACACACGTCTCAGCTCACCGACAAATACAACCACTTATCAGCGGAGTACGCACAAATCAAAGCGTCTCATGCACAACAAAAAGCGGAGTATGAACAACAAAAAGTGGCTTATGAACAGTTTCGTGAAATGATCATGAACATGGCAACACATAGTGGAACATGTGCGCCTAATCCTTTTTGGGCATATAACCGTCAGTCTCCTCCTCCTCCTCCAACTCCACCTTTATATTAATTTGTAATAAATATTATTTACCTTTAAAACTTCATTTAATATTTTTTTCGAAACATATTCAGTTTGTAATGAATATTATTTAACTTTGATATTTTCTTTTGATGTTTAATATAAATTTTATTTGCATAATTAGTTTTTATTACCATTAATTTATATAGTTTTATATTATATATTCTAAATAATTTTTTAAAAACAAATTTAGAAAAAACTATTACCAAGAGTTTTACCGACGGAATTAATCTGTCGGCATCTGACAATAGCATTCACCGATGTATTTACAGACGGATATATTCGGTCGATATTTTAAACACTCACCGACAACCGTACCGACGGATTTAATCCGTCGACATTTGATAGTAGCTGCAACACTTACTGACAAATTTACAGACGGATATATTCGGTCGGTATTTCATACACTCACCGATAGATTTATTGACGGTAAGTAGCCGTCGGTAAATCACAATATCACCGACAGAATAAAAATCCATCGGTATATTTCAAGCGGGAATCATTTTTTTTTATGCGCAAATTCCATCTGTACAACCATCAGCAAATAGTTTTTTTGTTTTTCCGACCGATATAGCGATGGAATGGGGAATCACAGATGAAAGGAAAGCCGACGGACGTGATCCGTCGGTGATGATATCGGTAAATAAATCACAGACGAACTGCTAATCACACATCGATGGAATATGTCCGTCGGTAAAACTGTGAAATCTTGTAATGACTGTGATTGTTCTTGAGATAGCACTTTTGTTACAGCATAGCTAGCTTAATTGGAATGCTGCCGATCTCAAATTAATATTCTCCATCCCCTACATGATTTGACTTCAACTCTCATTATGAGTTGACAAAAAAAAAACAACCATATTCTCCTCTGCTTTATGTTTATCTATATATTTCTTCTAGAGGATAATAATATAAATTATCTAAAATTGATGTCCATCTAAATGCAAGACTAATCTCGTTTCTCATACGTTAATTATGTGTTACACCATTAATTTTATGATTTATTTAGGTTTCTATGAAAGTATAAACTGAACTACTTTTGGTTAATTAACGGATAATTAATTAATGCGCGATTGCTTGGCTCAAAATATACCACAGGTTGCCAATATATAAGTGTATATATTATATCAAAATATTTTTTTGGGACCTTAGTTAATGTTTGAAAGTTCTTGCATTTGGTAGCTTTTTAACAATTTAAAAACCAATTAATTGAATGATTAAATTTAAAATCTTAGTGCATGAAATAACTTGAAGTCTACATGCCAAAGAAGTCAAGTTTGTAGGGTATATATGTATTCCATGGGATACACGTAAACAACCACATTCTACATTAATAAATCAATTTTGTAAGGTATGTGTGTGTATATACGCGCGCATGGTATATGATACACGTAAACAATTACACTCCTCACAAATAAATGTCAATATATAATTCTTTAATATTGATTGATTAGATAAATCATTAACAGATACGTAAGCTAATTTGACACATTTATCTATTGAAATAAGATTTGCCCATAAATATGAAAAAAATAAAAATAAAAGGAGAACTCTTACATGTAGTGGATAAAATTTGAATTATGATCTCACAAATTTTTATTTTATCTTTTAAACCAAATAATTCGCTCATTTGTATTTGAAAAAAATAAATATTTGTACACACATAAAATAAGATCCAAATCATACCTATTCTTCCTCCTCCTCCTCCTTTTAGTAAAGATTTCATTAAATTGAAATTAAGGAAGGCTTATAAATTTGTATCCGAAGCTAACTCGGATATAATAAATTAAATTATATATATGTAGAGAAGTAACCGAACTTATATATTATTGAAATTGTATCCAGAAAATATACAATAAAAAAAAGCTAGAATCTAGCTAGATCTAAAAAATTTTAAAATTATTGATCTACAAGTGGACAGATCATTGAACACTTTTTCAGCAATCTACTAATGATTTAATTTGTTATATTGTTTTACACTTGATATATATTGTTAACCGAGAATCGAATACCAAATCATAAGCAATATTATTCATGAAACTTTAGTATTTTTGGGTTCTGTTTTAATTAAAAAAAAATTGATGGGTATATTTAAGGAATTTAAGGCCAAATCTAAAGTGGTTTATATTTACTTTTAGGGTTAAAACTTTGTTGGATATTATTCTCCATTAAATTTCTTTAACAAGGAATAACATAATTAAAATAAATTATGGATAAATAAAAACATTTCCTTCAAGATCAAGAGGTCAAAACGGATTCAAAACCTTCCAAAAGCCCCTTACAAAACCCTATAAATACCCCCTGAAAAATCAAAGTAGGAGGGGGGAAGGAAAAAGTAGGAAAATCTTGATACGAAAGCTAAATGTGAAGGCTTAAGAGCCTAACACAAAGTTTTTTTAAGTTTTGAAAGGGTAGTAAGTTGTTAGAGGCAAAACTTTCTAAAGAAAAAAAAAGAGAATAGTTGTTTTAGTTATATTTTCTAATTTAAAAGTAGAAGTTATGTGGCTTGCTTGATGTGTTTTTTATTTATGTTTATGTTTACATACATGGAAATGAGATTTGGAATGCTAAATAAGTAATGTTGTGTTTATCTCTTTAGTTGTTGTGATAGTTTGATCTAATTTTTTGAAGTTCCTTTTTGATGTTTTAGAACCTTTCTAGTTTAGTTGTTTTTTAATAAAATGGTTTTGTTTTAGTTTATGTTAGCTTAAGTAATGCATGTTGAAGCAATGATGTTTATCCCAGGCTTGCTAAGTCTATGCATGACCAAAATGAGTTTAGAAAACCAATTTTGAATCCAAATTGCATGAATATTTAGGTTGTATTAAGTTGGCAGTTTTCAAAATTAAAACCCCAAGTATGATTTTGATGATTTGATGTTATTTGTTAGTTATTTTGATTCAAATATGTTCGTTTATGATAGTGTGACTTGTTAGAATAAAAAAATATTTTAAAGGTAAAAAATGTTAGTTTTTAATGCTTGAGTGGTTGAGTTTTCTGGGAAGTGGCTGGGTTTTGTTGGACAATGTTCTTCGTGTTCTTAGAAGAACATTGCCTTAACTTCATGATTTTGATCAGTTTTGATCCGTTTCTTTGCACTAAAAACTTCATTATACTTGATTAGTTAATAATTTAAGGTTTATTTGCATCAATAACAAGTTTTGAAGGGTTTTAATCTTTGGGTTTTGGTTTTGAACTAAAATCCATTTTGACCAAATCATGATGATTATTTGATAATCGAAGTGAATGGATGCTAGATTATTAATCTTTGCATGATTTACAACATGTATGTGTCCTTGGTTTGATCACATCTAGTCTAGTTGGAGAGTCACGTTGCTGGGTTTTTGGTTGAATGTTCTTTATGTTTTTTTTTGTTTGATCTGTTTTGACCAAGAAATTTTGAGTTTTTATATTTTTTGGCAAGTTTAATATGCTTTTGGCTTTGGTGTTGTTTCTTGGTCAAACCAGGATTTTTTGTTCGATTTATGGTAGTATTTCGAGTTAACCCGGTCGGTTCAAAATCAGGTCAAAGTGTTAAGACCCTGTTTGGCTTACAATCTTATTGCTAAAGAGAATTTTGGCTTATGGGTGTATTTGACAAACATGTTCTTAGATCTATTTTGATAGCTTTATTTCAAAAAAAATAATGGGTTTTTGCCAAACAAAGTTTAAAAATTAACAAAAAAATAATAATTTTTTTTCTCTTGCTTATGGCCAAAAATCTTAAAATTATTTGAGCATTTTTAAAAAAATTCTAAAATACTTTGGCATTTTTTTTTTAAGGTATTGTATGGATTTTACAACAAGTTTGTAAAATTATAAAGGATTTTGGCTTATATTTCAAAAATATTTAAAAATTATTTTTGGTGAGAAAATATAATATTCACTTTTAATATAAGAATAAAAAAACCTAAAAGAGGTTAATATTCAAAATATTATTAGGGATAATGATTTTTTTTATTATTCAATTTAGTATAAGTATAAACAACCTGCATAAGAGGTCAATATCTAGAATTCGGGAGTAAAGCAATTCATTCATTTCTAATATAACGATAAAAACCACATGGAATTTTATCTGAAATATTATCTGAAATGACGTGATAGCCAAATTTCTTCAATATTAGGTTGATTGAGAATTAAGCTTCATAATTTATTTCGGTTTATGTTCTATGAAGTTATCTTGATCTCATGATCCGAGTCTCGAGTTTGGCCAGTTGGCTTAGGTTGACTCAAGTGGTTTTTTTTGTTTTTTTTTAATTTGATATTTTTAATTTCATCATTCAATATTAGATTGATTGAGAATTAAACTTTATAATTTGTTTCGATTTGTTTTCTATAGGGTTATCCTAACCTTGTGATCTAGATTTGATATGTTAACTCGGCCTGAATCAACTTATTTTTTAGTTGAATTTGTTTTCAAACTCGTTCTTCAACATTGAGTTGATTGAGATTTGGATTTAATAATTTTTATTATTTTCTTTCTATAAAGTTACTAAGATGTCATGATCTAGATAGGTTTACCAGGGTCTCATAAACTAGGTAACGAATTTGACAGGTAGACCCGAGTTAATCCAAATCTATCTAATATATTATCATTTTAATATTTAAAAAAATCATCTTTGAGTTAAATTATGTTTTTATTGATCATCCAGATTGTTTTTGGAACTACAAAGTCAATCAAGTCATATAAAATCAATTTTTTTATAGTTTAATTTTTTTTCCACTAAAATACATATGAATAATATTTGAATATTTTTTTATGTAAATTTTTTTTTTTAATCTGACCACAATAGAGCATGGGCAATGATCTAATCAAATCTAATAAGATAAGAACTCGACCCGACGTGCACTATAAAAACATGAAAATAAAAGTCCATAGATTCCCTCGTCTTTGTAAAGTGTTTTCATTGTATCCTGGAATCGTACACGTAACAAACATTGAAGGCACTATAGTTTGATATCCTCATTTGGTGGGGAAAATCTTCGGCTACAGATGAGCCATGGAGCTCTCCGGTGGAAATGAGAGAAATGTATCGTAAGACCCATCGATCATTTCTACGGCCATGATCTCTCGCTTTGTTTTTCTTCCTTTTTTTTAATATATTTTATTTGATATGATCCATTAAATTTGGAAGGTAGAGATAGAAAGAGAAGACCATGTTCGATATATGGCCTTAAAGAATTAATGGAGTGATCAAAACAAAAACAATAAGAAAAAAGACATGATCATTATGATAAACTTGAACATTATTTCAAATATCAATAGTAGAATCTCGATTTTTCTTTAATGATGCCCTAGATATGATTACACACTAACAAAACTACTATATTCTAACATAAAGGCTTTCTTTCTCAAAGTCAACTATGAACATTCATTGTTAAATTGGTACTTAGAGAACAAACATTAGATTAAAGTCATACATTCAAATTTACGGATTAATATTACATTTCAAGTTTTAGGAGACAAGACTCTTAATTTATAAATAATTACATGGTCAAAAGAAAAAGATAACTAAATCAATATCATTCCTAACACGATCGACCCTAATGGACCTCAAAATAAAAATTAACGTGTACTCATAAATATAAAAATGTAATAACAAGCAATAACAATGACATGGAAACAATAATATCCTAAATTAAGATAAACTAATTAAAATTAATTCTATATATATAAATTAACATTTTTAACATAAATTCAACAATAACAATTATAGCAATACAAACAATAATATCCTAAATTAAGATAAACTAATTAAATGTAATTCTATATATATAAATTAACATTTTTAACATAAATTCAACAATAACAATTATATATATAAATTAACATTTTTAACATAAATTCAACAATAACAATTATAGCAATACAAACAATAATATCCTAAATTAAGATAAACTAATTAAATGTAATTCTATATATATAAATTAACATTTTTAACATAAATTCAACAATAACAATTATAGCAATACAAACAATAATATCATAAAATTAATAAATAAAATTAAAAAACTAAAAAACACTACATAAAACACCATACACACAAAACAAACAATACACAAAACTAAAAAACACTATATCAATTCAAAATAAATTTGGGAATAAAAAATGCTTACCTTAATAGTGTGTTGAATTTAAGATTTTATCTACAAACAATACACAAAACAAAGAACACCAAAAAAAATAATCATAATTAAAATAAAAAAATACAAAGATAAAGAAAAAAAATACATACCTTTTAAAACTACCACCAAAACAATAAAATCCTTCTAAAAGCTAAATATAAATGAGAGAAGAAGAGAGAAAGGGAGAAGAGGAGAAGAGGAGAGCAAGGGAGAAAGGGAGAAGAGGAGAAAGTGCGGGGGGGTTGTGGCGGTATATAAAGCAAGATTTCTGACGGAATTACCGACGGAAATTAATTGCTGTCGGTGCAATTAATTTTCGTCGGAAATTAATTAAAATGCGCACCAAAAAAGTTCGAAAATCCCGCCAAACTTTTCGATCCGTCGGCCATTCCGTCGGTATTCGTGCAGACGGACACGTGTTAGACAAGCGTGATCCGTCGGTAATCCCGTTGGTATATTCCGTCGGCAATGTCGTCGGTATTCGTGCAGACGGACACATGGCAGACATGCGTGATCCGTCGGTAATGCCGTCGGTATAGGACGTCGGAAATGCAGTCGGTATTCGTGCAGACGGACACGTGTCAGACATGCGTGCGACAACCCGTCAGTGATTCCGTCGGTATTAGAGTCAGAAACGCCGTCGGCAATCCGTCGGTGAATGTGGCAAAATCCCGTAATTTTTTTGCAACTCTTTGTGAAATACCGACGGGTTATATGCTGTCGGTATACCCGTCGGTGAAAAGGTATATTTTTCTTTTTTTTTATGTAACCCTCTCAAAAAATCTTGAATTGCAATCTTACAGCACACACAACACAATAACAAAGGCTGACCCTTAAAGACGAATAAATATTTCATGTTTCAAATTATTACATTATAAAAATAAGGCTTTATAACATGTTTAGTTAGTCGGAATTTTCATCTTTGTCCTCTATTGAATTGTTATCATCAGCTTCATCGCACTCTTCAATTTCGTTATCATCTTCTTCAACAACATTCTTTTTTC
>Ga0325410_1002907_pt1 | contig 19253 bp, 20 predicted proteins | sample PopdelMetagenome_16_FD_206182 | JGI IMG/M metagenome (GOLD analysis project Ga0325410, IMG submission 206182) | Populus deltoides microbial communities from Bellville, Georgia, United States - Xylem-PdIQD-R3 | ecosystem: Host-associated > Plants > Phyllosphere > Stem > Wood/Secondary xylem... | reverse complement strand
CTACCATAGTTTAATATATACTTGTTAGTTTCAATTTTGGTCCCTTAAAACTTAATTGTTTTATGTTAACATTATTTAATTATATTTTATTGAATTAAGCATCAACAAAGGGAAACAAAAATTTATGAGGTATTGCGAGAACCTTATATCTAGGCAAATAAAATAAACTATAAAGTTAAGTTCCAAATAAAGTCAATGTGAATGGATCAAATTAGAAAAAAAAGATGAGTGGCTGAAAGAAAGAAAAAATATTATTTTAATATATTTCTGAGTAAAAATTATTTTAAAAATAACCACTACCATATTTCATAAATAAAACATAAATTAAGATGCTAGAATATGTATTAATACCACGAAAAAAGAAGAAGAGATATTTAACCTCAAGCTATCATCCAACCCACATCCGGATTCCTAAATAAAAAACTTTTATGGCTTGTAAACCTTTGCCTTAAGATTTATGACTTTAAAATTATTAAATACGAGGACCTATTTATCTTAAAATGACAACATTTCTATGATAAAAACTTCAATGGTAAAGTTAATTGGATAACATTTGATAGACGAAGGACTCATTTCAAGGTTTTTTTTGTTCGGGGACCTAATTAAAAATCATGTGATATTCAGGGGACAAACTTTCCTGATAATAATTAATATAGTCTAAATAACTCTAACATTAAAAAAACATACACCGACAAATCAAGTACACGCAAAATAAACATCAATATTCAAAAAGGTTGAGACCAAGATATAATTTCTGAATTTTTAGGGACTAATCTGTTAATTTATTAAGAGAATAGTGACTGAGCTATAATTTACTCACCCGAGGGGAAAAAAAATCTACGAAAGCTTCCCAGAAAAGACAGCAGACGCGGCCAAGTCGTCGAAGGGAACTAAACTCCAAACTCCTAGCTAATAAAATCTTTGCATGTAAAAGGAAATCAGCCCTTCACCACAAAAAAAAAAAAATAATAAAATACTCTAATAAGTAGTAATACCCTAGAAAAAAAAGAAAAAAAGAATAGAGTGAGCCAGAGCATTCCTTAAAGAGACACACAGAACCACCCCAGCCCACCCCTAGGAAAAAAAAAAAAAATCTCAATCGGAGACTCCAAAAGGGATAAAAAGGAGTTGGAGAGTGAAAGACCTGTCAATCAATCAATCCTCTTCATATCTCTCTGTTTGTAACTTCTATGGACTCTGAATTTTGTTCACTGTTGTTTTGCCGCGAATTCTGGAACTTTATCATTATTTTGTTTTATATACAGGTTTAGAAATGGCAGCTACAGCTGGCTCAAGTTCTGTATTGATGATGAACGTGCCTCAAACCCGTGCACCCCTTACTCCTCCTAAAGATGATACTCTCTCAAGGAAGAACCGGATAAACCTAATTCAGCCTCGCCGTTTCCCTTTGATTCGATTCCACTTCAACCACCATCAATCTTGGAATTCCGTTTCCTCCAAAAGGTAATCAACCGTTTCGATCCATTTCTTGGAACTTGAACTGTTATGTGCTGTTGAGATTTTACACTTTGTTACGATTTTGAGGTATTTGATGATGATGAGTTTATGCTTATGAACATGTTTGCTTTGTTATCTGAAGAACAATCCTTTTCTTTTGTTTATGTTTTTTTTAAGGTGGTCACACGAGATTGCTACGGGTGGATCAGGCTCTCTTAGAAAGAAGAATAATGCTTGGAAACAATGTAGTTCTTCCCTCGGCGAGAGAGTGGCCGGGGCATCTTTTCCAGAACAATTTAAGTGCATGTCTTGCTCCCTTAACCGTCTTAGAAGCCGCTATAGCATCAAAGGATCTACACCAACTATACCAAGAGCCTTTGTTGATAAGTCTGCTTTTAATTTGTCTGGCCATTCACTTGATACTGCTTCTGTAAGTAAATTGCTCCCACACCGATTGTTGATGGCCATCTGCCCTATTTTGAGGCATCGAAATGTTTTGTTTTTCTCTTCTAGTTGAATGAAGAAGGCTGTATTAAAAGGAGGCGCCGACATAACCATAACTAGGAAAATAAAGCGTCTTATTGCTTGGAAAAATAAAGCTCTTTAGTTTCATTGAGTATCATTTATAGAGAAAATTTAAGATCCCCCCAGAGTGGCACAAAAAGAAAACAAAATGCTGCTGTGTCTCACATCAGCTGCCTCTAAAAAAAGAGGTCTTTGAGAATTTTTGCTTGTTGAGAACTTTTCAGTTTTTTAGATTTTTTTTTTGGAAACAGAAAGTTGTTGAAAATATGTTTATCAATCCAAATAAAAATAGTTTTTTTTTTTGGAAATTGTGTTTTCTATGACACGTTTGAGATTTCTATCCTCCTAGTGTTCTATGGTGGGTTAGGCTCGGACGATTGACGATTTTAGGGCTTGGATTAAAGAGAAATGAAAGTACGGTTTGTATATTGAATTGGGAATGAATATAAAGGGCTACTAGCTTCATTCTCTTAGGTTCTCTGGGAATCACACCTAGAAAGAGAAAAAACCTAAGCATCACAACCAGGATTCTTAGAAATCACACCGAAAAGCGATTGCATAGCACAATCATGGAAGCATAATTGCTGGAAATTTAATCCATAAATTCTTCTTCTTCATATTGAAATATTACACTGCTAATGACTTTATATAGAGTTCCTAATACTCTCACTCCCTTAAGGACGTGAACTCCTAAACAATAAAAAAATAAAAATTACAATACCTATTAGGTTCATTTTGCATTAGTTCCCAGGAAAGAAATGAAAATAAGACTTTGCATCAGGCACTTGGTTCAGTGGCTTTATTCTTTTATACGATATCTATTAAAATTCAGTGGCATATGCATAAGTTAATTGATAAGAATCAAGAGGTTAATCCATCAAAAAAAAAAAAAAAAAGAAAGAAAAAGGAAAAGAAAAAGAAGAGGGGAAAAGTAAGCAATTCGAGCTGGCTTGGATTGGTACAAATCTATTTGGGGAAGTTCATGCCATGTTTGAGCTTACTGTAATTGTTCTTTAGATTAGCTCTAAGCCAACAATCATAAGCTTTCACCTGCTCAATTGGAGCATAGGTTTTGCTTGGTGCTCTTACTGTTACTAGAGTGCATTCACTGTTATCTTAATGATAATAGCTGGAGAGTCTTTCTTCATTTATGAAAATTGCATGATTGCTGTCCCTGATTGTGTTGGTTCCAAAGTCTGTTCAATTCCAGTGTACCCATTTCATTGCCTGCCTGCTTAGATAATTGCAACCTGATTTGTTGTAGTCTTTTTACGCTAATGATGTATGCATGTTCTTCTGGATGGCTGATTGTTGTCTGCATAATTTCCAGGTGAAGCATGTTCATGTCCCATGTACATCGATGGGTCCAAATGAGCCACATGCAGCAAGTATAGGCTGCCCAGATGGCATTCTTGAGAGACAAGATTCTGATTTATTAGATTCGGAATTAGAAAGGGCAAGACTATTTGAGTTTTTGCATTCTGAACTTCAATGTCACCCAAAGTTGCACAGAGGGCAACTGAAAAATGGACTCCGTTATCTTATTCTACCAAATAAAGTTCCACCAAACAGGTATAGTTCATGCACTCCTGTCTAGTTTATGCTTTTCATCGTGTTTGCAGGGCATGCCACTTTAAGATTTCTAAATACTTAAGGTTATTTTAAAAGATGGTGACTGCATGATAGTAGATGCTTGATCTATAGTTCATTCAAAAAACTTATATTCACTTCTTATAGCAGCTTAAGATATCATTAGACATTCCATTACATTTTATTTACCGTATGTCCTTATGAAATGATGTGTGAGAGGATCTAATGGTGACATTTGGGGCATGATTCAGAAGCGAACTCCTCAACACATGAAGGAAAAGATAAACCATAAATAAAAATTCATAATAAATAAAATAACCAAGTGCTCTTCCTCAGAATCATTGAACAGTAAGCATCTTTTTTATAAAAGTCCATTAACATCAATTTAGGAAATAATCTTCTATCAGTGTGATATTAAAGATTAGTTTCAATATCAATAGGTAATTCCAAGACTTGTGCTTTTTGAGGAATTGGTTTGCTCCATGAATGCTTGACCATAGATGCTTGTCTAAAGTTCTCCATATGTTCATTCTCCTGCGGCACATGATGCTGACAACTAACTTATTGTCCAAACCTTTTCTTCAAATTAGATGTGATTGGCATTTGGTGTTTTACTTGTGGAAATCTAATGGATTAAAAATGTGAAATATGTTAGCATGTCCAACAAAAACTTCTACTATGGCTATACATTAACTTCAATATGTCACAAGAGCAAAGCTAACGTTACAAGGAGCGTAAGGTAAAGCATATTGAATTCATGACCATGTTGAAGTATATAGTAGTTGCAGGGTTATGATACTAAATTAGTTCAGTGAATTTCACTTTAGCTTACCAAATGATTTTAGAACTTATCACTGCATATTAGATTCTTGTTGCGCAAAGATGTGTAGTAGTGGAATTTGCAAAATCATATTTGCTTTTTTTCCCCTCGCATTCTAAATCTAGAGAGGCCTGAAATCTTTTCTTGTCGATCCTTTCACTCCCAATCTATACAGCACCCTAAGTTTTTTTTTTGTTTCCATCTAGTGAGTTATATATAGAAAGAGAGGATGCTATCCATGATTGAGGCTTTTAATTTAGAAGGTGATACTTGGTGTGGTCAATACTCATTGTTTATTCTCTCATATACAAAACTAATTTTCAATTTGTTAGGTTTGAGGCACACATGGAAGTTCATGCAGGATCAATAGACGAGGAAGATGATGAGCAAGGAATTGCACATATGATTGAACATGTTGCATTCCTTGGAAGTAAGAAACGCGAGAAACTTCTTGGAACAGGTGCCCGATCTAATGCTTACACTGATTTCCACCATACAGTTTTCCACATTCATTCACCAACTAGTACAAAGGTTTGTCACATTTCTCAAATTTTGCTTACAGTAACACTTGATTGAATTAATGGTTTTGATTTGGGTTCTTGACACTTTTGAAGTTCTGGTTGTTTCCCTTCACTCTTTCACATGATATATTTTTTTTTATCTGTTTTTTTCCTTGCAGCTCTATGGTAACTTTTGATAGGTTCAAGAAAGTAAACAACTAGAGTTTGAAGATAAATAATTCTATGCCATGATGGATTAATATGAAAAAATAAAATCCATCTAGAGATTCAATGTGCTTATATAGCGGAAAAAGAAAAAGAAAAGTTAAAATGATACAAGGCACTGACTACAAATGCAAAGATGGTTTATACTAGAGTTGATATCTTATATATGAGCAAAAAGCAGTTAACACTACAACGCAAGGATTACAACTACAAAACAAGGAATATATGCGTGCATCAGACACTGCACAACAGTCATGTATACTAGAAGACATTTTAATGGCAAACACAAACCCGTGTGTTTGTGTGCATTTGCAGATTTGCTTCATCTGATTCATACCGAGTTGCGCTGTTAATATATTTTGCATCTGCTGGAAGGAAAAAGGACTTCAGAACATGCACCCAATGTATCAAACTAAAGTTATTTTTGCACATTGAAAACAACTTTAAATCTTATTGTTCAATTTATCCTTTGCATGGCATAGTGTGCATTAAGCAATTGATGAAGTTACAAAAGCAAAAAAAATTGTACTTTGGATAAGTTTCATTAATTTTGTGGTATGCTTGAATTCTAGTGGAGTTGCGAAGAGTTATGTAGACCCAATATGGTATGCATGTGATGCTATAAAAATTAGTATCCGTGCAACATGTTGAGAGGATGAAGGAGATATATTAGCATGTCTTGTGATACAATATCTTCCTACGTGCCTATTGTAATTGTATTCTAGTATAAACTACCTTATCTTTACGTCTTGGTTTCTTTTGCTTGCATCTTAAACCAGTACTTTTTTATTAAATTTCAACATGTGGTATTTATTGATGCAAAGGGTGCTTGCCAGGATGCTGATGGAGATCTACTCCCCTCCGTGCTGGATGCCTTGAATGAGGTACAGATAAAGAAATTGCTCGTGTATTTGAGATGCTTCCCTTAGTTTGGTAAAAATATATTTGTCAAGAAGACATATGTTTGCTATCATGATGGCTTGTGGAATAAAGATGTGACAATTTGTGTTTTTATTTAACATGTTTGTTTCATTGAACAGATAGCTTTCCACCCAAGTTTCCTTGCTTCTCGAGTTGAAAAGGAAAGGCGCGCTATACTTTCAGAACTACAAATGATGAATACTATAGAATATCGTGTTGACTGCCAGGTACAGACTCAATGTTGCCTATATGTTGAACTAGTTAATGTTTGAATATTTCTGCTTATTATTGATGTTTGATGATTTTCTTTTAAATGTAGCTGTTACAACATCTACATTCAGAAAACAAGCTTAGCAAAAGGTTCCCGATTGGACTGGAAGAGCAGATTAAGAAGTGGGATGCGGATAAAATTAGGAAATTTCATGAGCGTTGGTACTTCCCTGCAAATGCAACTCTATACATTGTTGGCGACATTGATAACATTTCAAAGACAGTTCACCAGATTGAAGTATGCCCAAAACTTTGTTGATCGTAATTTGTAGTAATTAAATAGTGTCTGGCTTAGTAACCTAGGTATCTTTCTTGAAAAAAGGACTATAATTACTTCTTGCTACGCAGAATGTCTTTGGACAAACTGGTCTGGAAACTGAGACAGTTTCTGCTCCTTCTCCAAGTGCATTTGGTGCAATGGCTAGTTTTCTTGTTCCTAAACTCTCAGTTGGGCTCCCTGGAAGTTCATCCCGTGAAAAATCATCTAGTTCTCTTGACCAATCTAAAATCATTAAAAAGGAAAGGCACGCGGTTCGTCCTCCTGTGGAGCATTATTGGTCTCTCCCTGGAAGCAATGTAAATTTGAAGCCACCACAGATATTTCAGCACGAGTTTCTTCAGAATTTCTCAATTAATATGTTCTGCAAGGTATGAACAATAAGAGTAGCACCAACATTCTGCAGTGTGCTGGTTTTTGTGCTGATGTTCTCGTTTTATTTTATCCTCCTATTTATAGGGGTGATGATTACTTTTGCTTACATCTCACCACATTCTAACTTCAGTAAAAAGCATCATTTGATCTGCATAATACTGTTTCTGCCATCATGCACAAGTTGTGATGCCAAACAGTAAAATTGAAGAGTTGTTGGCTGTAGAGAATCTAGTCCAAATTAATACTCGAGATTCTAGTGACTGGGAAATGGAATCTTGGCAGACAGTGAATCCATTGAGTTGTGTTTCTTTTTTATTGTTTAATATATACCTTTGATGTTAGAAGAATAGCCAGACTTTTAACAAGGAAGGACTTCATTTGCATTTGTTTGACGCTTTACTCGAGACAGTGCTATGACTGGATCAATTTTCCATCATTTAAGAAGCTTGTTCGACTGTATGTTTTGATTTGAAGTTTTAATATTCAGCTTGTTAAGTTGAATCTTAGGTCCCCTTGTTAAGTTTTAACATTTCATTTGGAACGTTTTTGAAGGAATGAATTGAATTCTACAAAATGGCAGTGTGAGTTGAAATAAAGACTTTCCATGTTACTTTTAATAGATTAGAAACAAAAAAAAAGTGTATGTTCTGAATTTTGTAATGGGCCACTTTAAGTCAACTCATGAGTAACTAATCACATGAAAGTCAATTCAAATTGATTCTCATGGGAATTCTTTTTGCAATTTGTTTCATGATTTTGATTCCAAACTGGGTTTTGTAAAAATTAAGAAGACCGTAGCTTATGCCAACAGACAATTGCTGACCTATGAAGAATGAAGTTCACTGTGAACATGTATAAAATCTTCAACACCAAAAGATCTATAATCTTTGAATTTGTTTTTCAAGGTTTTACAACCTAAGTTTGTTTTGTGAGTTTTTTTCAGTAGTAAATGGCCTCACTCTTGAAATTGGTCTCTTGATGGTTTCTAACTCCCCTTTGATAACCCAAGTTTATATGTTTTAGTGTTGTGGAATTGCCAATTATTGTTGATTTCTTACTTTTGAATGGCGAGACCCTGAAGCACTGACACTAACAAGGCATGCCGTGGATTTATAGCTATTATAGAGAACTACCTGTCAACTCCTCACAGAGGACACTAACTCAAGATTCTATTCATTCATACATGTGTCATATTTCAAACTGATGCATGATATGTGGATAACATTCTCTGTAATGCTGTTTGAAAGGGTAGTATTGTTTTCACATCTTAGTCAAAGGAAAAAAATAATTGGTTACTAATAACCTAGCCTTCCCATGCTATTGTTTCTGTAACCCTAAACCACTTTTCATGGTATGCTGTGTTGAAGAACATTTTTGTGTTCCCATAAACATAAAAACATGAATATTTTCTCTGGTTTCCTTAATATAATTTAAGAGCTTCCCCAAATCTGGTTTGTCTTAAACACTTACAGTTAAATGCTGTTAAATTCTTTATCTGCATGAAGAAACTCATGCTTTTCTATTTGGTTTTATGTTTCTCCTGATGGTCTTGCCTAGTATTTTATGTTCTACATACAGAAATATTAGCCTTTGGAAAGTGGGTTTAATTCCTTGTTTTTTTTTTTTGGTTTGGGATTGACATCATGCTCTGGATTTTTCTGCAGATTCCAGTGAGCAAGGTCCAAACATATGGTGACTTGCGTAATGTTTTGATGAAGAGAATTTTTCTATCTGCACTGCACTTCCGGATTAATACAAGATACAAGGTTTGTGCTTGTTATATTATATTTTAAGACTTTTTTTGTGCTTGTTTCTTCTGTTTCGTATCCTATTCTTTGCCATTTAATCTATGATTGGTTTGGCCTTTAATTAATTTCTCCATAAATATCAGTTTTAATTTATTGTGTCGCTTTACTTCCTTGTTTGTTTGGGCACTGCCTTTTAATGGCTTTTAAATGGGAGTATAAAAATTGAAAATGAGTTTGGCTCCTTGTAAACACAGATTATGAATGGTGATGGTTTTATTGTTGACAATGCTTAAAGTTTCTTCTGATTATTGATCATGAATTTAGCTATACTTTCACCTCAATGGGCAGCATGAAAGTCTCTGCAAATTTATCAATTATAATTTGAACCCAAACATATAGCAATTCTGCAGACTGCTGGTAAAAAGATGGAAGTTGGCGAATTGTCTATATCAGGCTGAATTCTGTTTGTATAGGTCCACATCACCTAGTTTGATTAGCCCTCCACTTTTTTTTTTTTTAAATTTTCAGAGTTCAAATCCACCATTCACTTCAGTTGAATTGGATCATAGTGATTCTGGAAGGGAAGGATGCACTGTCACAACTCTTACAGTAACTGCAGAACCCAAGAATTGGCAAAATGCAATTAAAGTTGCTGTTCAAGAGGTTCGTATCTCTCTGTTCTTACCTTCCTCACTCTTCATTATATAGCTAATGCAATTTCATTTAATATTTTTTTTTCTATTTCCATTCTTCTTTTTGTTCCCCTCATTTGCTAAATGCAGAACAGGCATTCGTTTGTTTGATAAGATTACATTAGCAGTTGCAACTATTAATAGTAGTCTTCGGTACGGAATGCATCTATTTGTGTATGTAAAAGATTCTAGAGACAGAAAGCACTGTGTCTTATTTGATACTGCTACTAATTCTCTTCAATTACATTCAGATCCTTTTCCTTTTCTTATTATTCGTTACAATATTTTATAGATTGTGCTTGATGCAGGTTCGAAGGCTTAAAGAATTTGGTGTCACAAAAGGTGAATTAAATCGCTACATGGATGCTCTTCTAAAAGATAGCGAACATCTGGCAGCCATGATTGATAATGTGTCATCTGTTGATAATTTGGAATTTATCATGGAGAGTGATGCTCTTGGCCATACTGTGATGGATCAGAGACAGGGACATGAGAGTTTGTTTGCTGTTGCTGGAACAGTCACACTTGAAGAAGTAATTTTCACCCATAGTGACCCTAACTATTATTGCCTGTTGTGCCATACAAGTAACATGAGCGTGCTCATAATCCAGGAAGCCATAACTTCATTCATTGTCATAAGAGCTTATATTTTTTTATTGACTCTCACTGTCATATTTTATCCCTGCATCTTTTCAGCATGTAGCTTGAAATTGCTTTAGAACCACCATGCTATTATTGGTAAAGCGATTGATATGGAGCCATAGTTAGTATTGTGCCAAAATCCAATATACTAGATAATTTTTCTAATGGTTTGATGCTTCTCAAATTTTTCATTACCATTTATCAGATGCCTTGATTTCTCGTCTTTCAACTTGAATTTGTATGTTGATGAGGTTTTCTAGGAGAAATATTTGTGGTTATGTTTGTTCTGAAGTTGATATTTTCCTTTGGGTAGTAGATGCTTATTGAATGTAATGCTTGTTTGCATAGACCAGTGTGTTTTCTGAAGTTTTTGAAGTTGATAATGAGGATTGAGAGTTTTTTTATATACTCTTTTGTTTGTGAATTTTTTTTTCATGACTTTTTCTAATTATCCTCTCTCTCTCTCTCTCTCTCTCTCATAGGTCAATTCTATTGGTGCCAAGTTATTAGAATTTATCTCTGATTTTGGAAAACCAACCGCACCAATTCCTGCAGCAATTGTTGCATGTGTTCCGACGAAAGTGTATTTTGATGGATTGGGTGAAACTGAGTTCAAGATATCATCAAGTGAGATTATAGCTGCCATAAAATCAGGATTGGAGGAAGCAATTGAGGCTGAGCCAGAGGTATCCACATGGAACTTAGCATGCTTTATTCTTTCAACTATTATTTGTTTTTGCATTTTTATACATAAACCATTATTGAAATAAACTTCAATGGCAAGTTCAATTATTTGATTTTATGTGCAGCTTGAAGTGCCAAAGGAACTGATAACTTCAACACAGTTAGAGGAGTTACGATTACAACTCACGCCGTCCTTTATCCCTTTAGTTCCAGATGCAGATTACATGAAATTGCATGACCCAGAAACAGGCATCACTCAGTGTCGTCTTTCAAATGGAATTGCTGTAAATTACAAGGTATCGTTGTGCATGTTTTTATTCAGTTGGTCGCTCCGTTAGGCTGATATGTTTTGATGTTTCTGTAATATGCAATTGGAATTGGGTTCCTATCGTGTTTCCAATTCATAGCAATTATGCAGTTAATCCCTAATAGCCATCCCTTGTTGTAGTGTAACAGTGTTTGTGGTATTTCATTTTGAAGACATGTTGTATTTTGAGTTTACTCCACTGCAAAGCAAAACAATACTTCTTGTCTGCTCCATTTTTCACTCATGTTTTGCAACTTGATGGAAGTATGATGATAAAAAACTTGATGGATATATAATGAGAATATGCTTAAATATATCACCAACAAATTCATTTGTAGTTTAAGCCCATGCTGCTGTACAGATATCCAAAAGTGAATCCCGGGGAGGTGTCATGCGGCTAATTGTGGGCGGGGGCCGAGCAGCTGAAAGTTCTGAGTCAAAAGGAGCAGTTGTTGTGGGTGTTCGAACTCTCAGTGAGGGTGGTCGTGTTGGCAACTTTTCAAGAGAACAGGTTAGTGTAGTATTATATGTTGTGTTTCTTTTTAAAATCAAATATTAGAAAGTTCTCCATTGTGCTGGTTAGGCTATTAATTCTGAAATGAATTATGAATGTAAAAAAGTAAATCATCAATATCATTATTGCTAGTGGTGCTTGTCATCAATTTTCTATGATTAAAATTTTCAATTTGCATCTGAAAGATCTGCCGTACAAAACTCAGTTTAAATGGTAGTGCAGGCTGGTTGTTTGAGACTTGAGGAAACCTTGGACCATCTTTTTGCCAAAGGAAATTCAACAGTTATGGTCCTTTTAGATTACGGTCTTGGAATGGAGAATTTGGAGACAGCCCTACCCTTTATTGTTTTTGATGTAGAGCGTGCACTTACAAGAGTTGAACACATACCTTTGTTGTTGCAAAATTCCTCTAGATTTTTACATTGCAAAAGAGAGAAAAATTGAAACGGTGATGAGTGTGTATGAAATATGAACAGCTATGTGAAGAGAGATTGGGAAAATCATCAGGAAACTATGTAGCTGTTTAGATAGACATTTCAAGAAGATTATCCAAACCATAAAAAATAAAAAAATGGATGGTTGGGATTTAGAAACAACTGAACTTTAGGTGAGAATTTTGCTCAGAGATGTTATCAGGTTACATATATACTCTATTTTCTAGAGAACAGATTTTTTTGAATTTTGGTGATCATTTTTATCAGTAAATTAGCTTTGATAAGGAATCATTTGCAGATGAGGTTTTGTTGCAGTTGGATATTTAATGATGAAGAATTTGGAGGGAAAACATATATATAACGTGAACTGTGTATATAATATGCTTGTGTTTAAGAAAATTAGAGTTTGTAAATTGGGGACAACAGACTAGGAAAGTTCATTATGAGTATGAGAAATTAATATTCCAAAGATAGAATCGTGGTCAAAATCTTAATTTATCAGGTTTGAATGTGTAGTGCGTGATGGGTTTTCAAATTATAGAACCGCCACAACATTATGTGAAGTCAGTTGCAAGTTTTCTTGCAATCATATTTTTTATGCATGTTGGGAAGTTTTCTCAGCAATTTATTTTATCCTTGTAACTGTGCAATATGCTTCTCCAGGTAGAACTTTTTTGTGTGAATCACCTGATAAATTGCTCTTTGGAGTCAACTGAGGAATTTATTTGTATGGAGTTCCGCTTTACTCTGCGAGACAATGGGATGCGAGCAGCATTTGAGTTACTTCATATGGTGCTTGAGGTAACCCAATCAACAACCAAAATATGCTAATCCGTAAATGTTTGGTGTTTCATTTTTAGGTGTTTGGTTGTTTTGGTCGCTTTTCATGGGTGCCACATTCTTGGCTTCTGATACTGATTTTTTGATACTTGAAATTACTGAATCCCAGCATAGCGTTTGGCTGGATGATGCATTGGACAGAGCCAGGCAACTGTACTTGTCATATTACCGGTCTATTCCCAAAAGCTTAGAACGTGCAACTGCTCACAAGCTCATGACAGCAATGTTGAATGGGGATGAGCGATTTATTGAGCCAACCCCACAATCATTACAAAATCTAACACTGAAATCCGTAAAGGATGCAGTGATGAATCAGTTTGTTGGTGGAAACATGGAGGTGTGTGATTATCTACTTGTTAATCCTGCATCTCACATGTGGATACAAATATTTCATCATATAAAAATTGCATGCCTTTATTGTTCAGGTCAGTATTGTTGGGGATTTCTCGGAGGAGGAGATTGAGTCTTGCATTATTGATTACCTGGGCACAGTTAGAGCAACAAGAGATTTTGATCGTGAACAAGAATTCAATCCTGTCATGTTTCGACCATCGCCATCTGATTTGCAATTTCAACAAGTAAGGATCAAAACATTTTTTGTAACTTGAAAATTCTCACATTTGAGAATTAAAATGTCAGGAATCTTCCTGAAGATTATTGTTAGTAGGATTGAAATGAGCTGAGCTTGCCAGCAACACTGCTCAGCTTGTTTGTAAAACAAGGCTTGTTTTAGAATTAAGGCTGAACCAAACAAGCATGGACTTGACTGCTCAGCTTAACAGCCTATCTATACAGATAAGAACCTCAATTCAATCCTATGTTTTGACTTGTTGGAGATTAACAGCAAGGGAATTAAATAAGTTCTGTTGAGTTGCCCATGTCAGAGTTCCAAAATTGAGCATGCAGAGGCTGTCAGTAAAACATGCCAGTTGATGTGTGCTGAGCCTGTCCTTGAGCTGGCTTGTTGGAGCTCAATTTGAGCTTGAGCAAGTTTGAGCATTTCATCAATGTGACCGAGCTAATCCTGCAAGCATGTAGCAATTGGCTCGGCTCGGCTGAAGCCCTAGCTTGTACCAGATATCCTAGTTTGGTTTTTTCCTTTGTTAGGTTTATGGAAGTGTGTCATTTTATATCTGTATGACAAGAGTTCCTAAAGCATGTCTCTTAAGCAGGTCTTTTTGAAGGATACTGATGAGAGAGCATGTGCATATATTGCTGGTCCTGCACCAAATCGTTGGGGATTCACTGTTGATGGAAAAGACCTATTTGAGCCGACGAGTGGCATTTCAGTTACAGCTGGTGATTTTTCGTTCTATAAGTAGAACTAATAAATTTGCTGCTTGTATTTTGATTCTTGGAAGCCTTCTTAAGAATTAGTAAATTTGCTTCTTGTAAGACTTCTCAAGAGTTGCAAGGGCATAATGGAATGAATTAAGAAATAAAAAAAGGGAAGAACTGTGTTGCAAATTCTTGGATAAGTTGTTGTCAGGAAGGATGGGGACAGGAAAGTATTCCTTTATTCTTTGTGGTGTTATGCTTCAGGTGCTTTTAGGGGAGTTTCTTTAGCTGATATTCAGCGGAATTGGGCTGCTCATTTATGATATTCATTTTGCTTTATTATTTTGAAGGATTACTTATTCTCCATCAAGCTTTTGTTGTTTTTTTGCTATTAATACATTCTTCTCTTTTTTTTAAAAAAAAAAACATTTGGGAAAAGCCCTTTATGTTAACCCTTTATCACTTTTCTTGTAATCTTGTCCTGTATTCACCTGCTTATTTATTTTCCATCCTGAAATTTTGTCACTGAACAAGGATAGCCGAATAGCCTCACCAGGGTAGCTGTTTTTAAGATGGAATTGTTTTAATATCTCTTCTAAAACCTGTATGTAAAATTAATGGTCATATATAATCATGTAAATAGGATATCTGTCTTAGTTAATTCACTGCATTTTTAATACAACATTCAAGGACTTGCAAGAAATGTTGCTCACTTTCCAGAAGGCATGGATTGTACGAGTAACGAATCAGTTTGGTTTCCAATGTTTCTACTGAATTTTCATGTTGCATTTCTTTTGGATTGAAAACTGTTGATCTTGTCTGCTTACGGAAGATGGTGGTTGACAAGTTAATATAAAATGTATTATTTAGGTTTACCTTTCTTTGTGAATATTGTCTGGCTCTCACTTCTGAACTGTTTACCTGTGTAGACAGTTGAAAACAACTCTATTCCCCCCCCCCCCCAAATAAACTGAAGTATGACTAGTTACGGCAGTGTTTGGGAACGCGGTTTCGTTTCCCAAAAATTTGAATTTTTTTTTTTTGCTTAAAATTAATATTTTTTAATGTCTTCAGATCATTTTAATGTGCTGATGTTAAAAATAATATTTTTAAAATAAAAAAAATATTATTTTGATGCATTTTGAGCCAAAAGCACTTTGAACTGCAACCGCTACCACACTCCCAAACACCCCTAATTAATCTCATAGCTGGCCAATGCTTTGCAGATGCACAACCAAATTCTGACCCACAGCAGATAGACAGGAAGGATGTCCAGAAGGATAAGCAAGGAAAACTTCGCAGTCATCCTCTCTTTTTTGGCATAACAATGGGGCTACTGGCTGAGATCATAAATTCACGGTAATTTTTCTGACTAACTGTGCTTAGGAAGCACGTGCATCTATATGATATCACTGCATATTTTAGCAATTCACTATCATGCGTTCATTAACCAGTGATACTCTTTATTTCTTGCACCTTGTGAAAGCATTCATCTAGAACAGTACCTGAGGGCATTTAGTCTAGCTGTATTGTACTCTGCACAACAGCTTCTCCCCAAGGATGAGGGGTCTTGCCACCCTAAACACAAACAAGCAGAGAAGTGTGTATCCATTTAATGCTACAAAATTATTTTGGAAAGTTATTAAAGTTTTTACTATTGTACCATGGATGCTCTGTGCATTTTACTCTTTGGCAACACTTCTTTCAAATCTCGAGCACAGATTAATAATTTTCTGAAGGAGCCTTTCTTGATAGCAAGATGGGACAGTAATCTTTTAGTTTTGAATTATGCAGCCTGAATCTGAATTATTTGTAGCTACCATAGCTATGAATTATCTGTATTTTCTTTCAGCAATATCTTTGTTTTGTGCAGGCTTTTTACCACAGTCAGGGATTCTCTTGGGTTGACATATGATGTATCGTTTGAGTTAAGCCTGTTTGATAGGCTTAAGCTTGGATGGTATGTGGTATCAGTAACATCAACTCCAGGCAAGGTGGGGCTCATTTCCCTGTATTTTCATCTAATAATCTATTTGTCTGTTCTGACTTATTCACTAGCTTTGGCTCTATTGACATGCAGGTACATAAAGCGGTTGATGCATGCAAAAGTGTTCTTAGAGGGTTGCATAGCAACAAGGTTGCCCAGAGAGAGTTGGACAGGGTTAGATATTATACTACTAGAATAATCTTTTTGTTTTCTGTGATCAACAGCATTTAGCTTGGGACATAGGATTCTAATCCATTGAAGCAAACATGTTTAATTGAAATGATGAAAAACTTTTCCAGATGTTTGTTGTTGTTACCCTTCTTAACAGTTTTTGCTTTAATTAAGTTGTCAGCTGGGTTTTATTTTTCTTTCTTTTTTCTTATTAGGGAATATCTAATTGTATAATGCGGTGGGGTCGTCTTTTATATATGCTTGTATCTTATGTTTTTATGGATGTGTACATTTCTTTTTAACACTTTGCAATTACAGGCAAAACGGACACTGCTAATGAGACATGAAACTGAGATTAAGTCCAATGCCTATTGGCTTGGATTGCTTGCTCATTTGCAAGCCTCTTCTGTTCCGAGAAAGGTAAAAAAAATATCTTTGAAGCTTAATTTTCCATCCTTCAGTTCTTGTCTTCTAACTAGAGAAAGTATCGACTGCATATGACCTGTTCTATTTGGTTTTGGGGTTCAGGACGTCTCATGCATTAAAGATCTCACTTCACTATATGAAGCAGCAACTATTGAGGACATATACGTTGCATATGAACAGTTGAAAGTAGATGAGGATTCTCTGTATTCATGCATTGGGGTTGCTGGGGCACAAGCTGGAGAGGAGATTAATGGTAAGTAACAATAGTCCGCCATCAAATGTTTCCTCATATCTAAAGTGTATTAGCACATTAATTCATATTTTAGCTGTCATCTCATTTTTCTTGGACATTCTGCACGAGGAACATCATGTCTTGTTTTTCAATTTCATTTTTGGCTTTTCAGTGGCATATTTTCTATGAAATGCTTGCATCTGTCTCCTTTTCTTTTTTTCCCTCCTTTTTCTCTTCACACCTTTTGCTTCATTTATTTAAGATCTTTTCTTAAATTTCTTAAATTGTTCTCCCATCTGATTGACTCATACTTTGCAGCTTTAGAAGAGGAAGAAACAGATGATGATTTTCAGGGAGTCATACCTGTGGGACGTGGTTTGTCTACAATGACACGGCCAACCACTTGATCTTCCTCGATCTAACATGATTGACAGCAGTGAAATCAATTTCACTTAGTGTTGGAAGGTATGTTTCTTATTGGCATTAAATCTTATATGAATTATTTTATACAACAAGGCCTGTTGCGAACAGATATAGCAAGTTGCTTCTCTATGTGGCTTTGGCATATGCAATGAAATTAATAATTTTGGTTCAAAGATCTGTCTGGAAATTCCTTAAAACATGCCAAGGCAGATGCACGTGTATCATAATTGAGATTTTTCATTGATTGAAATGGGAGATAAGAACCTTGAGTTATTTTGTTTTTCCTCTAGGTCCTGAAATATGATTCTCCTTGTGTGGAGTATGTGGGTTGATGTTGATCCACTTTGTTATTGACCACCAGCTCTCTTTACTAGAAGATCATGTTATTAAGGGTTTTCATTTCTGTTAATCATTAGGTCATATGTTAGAATTAGTGGAGCAAAGTTGGATGTAAGGGTTCTGATTCATTTCTGTCACAAGAGCTGGCAAAAAAGTTTGGATTTCTAGATGGTGGTTTACCACTATAAGGACCCTTTCTGAGCCACACCCATCTACCTGCCCGCCTCCAAACACTGTTAAGATCTGTAGCTCGCTTGCACCCATTCCCACTCACCTGTTCACCTCCACTTAACATATGCATCATGTTTAGGTCCCAGTGATTAACGGAGATGGTCTTTAAGAGAATCAAATGGTAAAGGTAGGGCTAACTCTAGCATGAAACAAAATTGACAATGAGAAGAGAGTTGATTAGGATCTGAGCTGGAGAGTGAGGGGAAGGATGTCAGGAGAGGGAGGAGGGTTTGTACCACTCTGCACGCCTGTTTGATAAAGTTTCAAGTTCTCTTCATATTGCTCATGCAGTTTATTTAAACTGTATTAGAATTTCCAACATCAGAGGTCCATGGTTCAATAAAAGAATAGGATGCTGTATTTCTTGTTTCCTGCATGTTAACAAGAAGTCAGAATAATTTCTGCAGGACTGTGGGAAGCTCTCCACCTGATTCAAAGGTCACGTGTCTGCCGATCGACAATCGGGGCTGTCCCATAAAGCTTTACCTTAGAATTCAGCAAAGTCCCAAGGCGTGGAACCCGCACATCAAAGTGGTTCAGATATATATCAAATCAAATGCCCAGCAAAAGCAGTTGTGGAATTCCACTAGCTGATAAGGTTATTTTGATTACTAACAACTTAAATCATTGGGATACCAGAAATTGGACAGATAGTGTAGACTGTACAGCTGCCGGTCATGGTCATTGGCCACTTGAATCAATGATAGTTTACAGCATACAGCGGTGCCAATTATTTCTAATGTAAATCCACAAATTGTGTGCACTTGATGGTATTTATATACTGCATTAGAGAAATAAAAATCTTGGTGCTCGAGCTAAGTTTCTCATGTGTCTGCAAATCATGCACGCCATTTTTGTTTGCTGATGCAAGGGCATTTGACATTAGAGGTTGGGTAGAATATGGCTTTTTGATACTCTTTGGGAGCAAACGGTGAAGATTTCTTTTGGTATTTGTAGTCAACCACATTCATTCAGTTCAGTGCCTACAACAGATCTAGAACTTTTTCAATGGCGAAACCCTAGAAGATAGCTTAGAAAGAAAATGTGAGGAGCCCGTATTGTGAATCAAATTCTTGTGTATCAAAGGGTAAAAATGTCTTCCAAATCATTTTAGTATGGTTTGAAGGGTTTTCAGTTGGCAGTATTGTGGGTGATCGGGAGAGAACTTGACATAGTAGCTCAGGAGAAGAGTCTCAAGGAGAAGTCGGTCTTTGAGAAATTGGATATAATTCGTTTAATCATTATAAATGTCTTGTTTGAAATAAATATTGAAAATTGCTCGATGGATAATACTCTCTAATCAACCCTTCCTTGTAACTCTGGCAATTTTATGTTCTGCTTTGG
>Ga0325410_1002905_pt1 | contig 19264 bp, 15 predicted proteins | sample PopdelMetagenome_16_FD_206182 | JGI IMG/M metagenome (GOLD analysis project Ga0325410, IMG submission 206182) | Populus deltoides microbial communities from Bellville, Georgia, United States - Xylem-PdIQD-R3 | ecosystem: Host-associated > Plants > Phyllosphere > Stem > Wood/Secondary xylem... | reverse complement strand
GAAGTCTATATATTTGTTTAGATTACAAAGTTCTTATATGTTTACATAATTATAAACTAATGCTCTCTTGTTTAATAATCTATTTGTCTAGTAATTTTGGACAGCAGAAAATTAGTCACATTGGCCCCTTCACATCAATTTTAGCCACTTAAGACCCTGTACTCTTAATTATTGATCATGCGCGGTCCCTCCATCCAAATGTGTCACTAACCTTGCAAGAGATCTATTAATGATATCCATTTCAAGAAATCAACGATTCGAATCATGCCATGTGGATGGATTAAACTAATTTAGAAAAAAATGAAAATCAAATCTGAATAAAAGAATATAAAAGGAACCTAAAAACCTAAACTTCCAAAGATTTTTTTTAAAAAAATCAATACTTAATAAAACAAACAATAAAAAAACTGACAATAATTAACTATAAAAAATAAATCGTTAATATTATACTCGAGGTGAAAAAAAAATCCATTAGAAATTTATTATCGCTTTATCATTGACACCACTCCACCACTAGAAAGAGCTCACCTAGACAATCATAACATGACTATGAAAGGTTACACTATAACACCAAAAAAAACTACACACATTGTCAAAACAACTACTTAAAAAACAATCTAAATAAAATATCGTTAATTGAGCTTCTTATATTTATATTTAATCAATTAATTTAATTTAATTAGAAAATAAATAAATTTAATAAAAAATAATAAATAAAATGAGAAAGACAATAATGTACCACTATTATTGTGATTGATAGAAGGAAAAACAAACCCCCACGCAAATGTTTAGGTGCGCACAAATTGATGTATAAATGCTTGTTAAATTGTAGAAATACATGACATGGTAATTTGGTGAGATTATTATTTTCAACTGAGACAGATACTTTTTTATATAAAAATAATACATTAGACCGTAGAAATGATTATATATTGTTTTTATGTATGAGAATGTTTTTATTTTATTTTATTTTATTTTTATTTTCTCTTATTTTGTCCGTATTATCTTTCTTTTATGGATGTGTCGTGGACTAACCATTGCTACATTGCCACATGAGTCGCTGCTCTACTAAATTTTCACTCAAAAGGGTCACTTTCCGCACCTTCTCCTCCATCAGTCATCCTTGCTGGTCTCATGTCATGTCACTCTAAAAAAACCCATCATAAGCAGGTGAAAAGACCACGATCCTTTCCATGTGATTTGGTGAGTGTGCACGTTATGCACTCGATACGACATCATTTTGTGCCCTCGTACAATAATTTTTATTTAACAACAATTGATCATCATTGAAAACATTATTGAAAAACATTACTCGGTCCACGTGTTATGATTTTATTAGTAAACTATTAAGGAGAGGTTGGAAATACAGTAGTGGTTATTTTTAAAGTGATTTTTATTTAAAAATATATTAAAATAATTTTTTTAAAAAATTATTTTTGACATTAACAGATTGAAATGATCTAAAAACACAAAAAAAGTAATTTGAAGCAGAAAAGGAAATAAAACATTTTTAAATTTTGTCAAAAACTCTTTTAAAATGTAAAAACAAACATGTTCTTAACAAGAATGATTTTTAAAAGCTTTTTTATTAAAACAACGTAAAAAATTAAGTTTTACCGACCTTGTTATTAAGTAAAAACCTTGTTTTGCAAGAATAAAACACAACATTATGTTAGTAGAAAGAAACAAGAAAATATTTTTTACAAACTATTTCTTAAGCTCCATTTTATTGCTTAGGCATACCATTATGTTAATAATTTATTAGCTAAAAGCAAATTAGTAGTTGCATGCACACTGCAAATGTCAACTAATTAAGAAGGTCAAACAATGAACTTGCATGCTTACATGTTGTACTTGAAGGCATGGATTCCTCTAGCTGTTGTTTATTTTTTTATTGTATTTTTTACTTTAAAATATATTATAATAATAAAAAATATAAAAAAAATTAAAATTTTTAAATAACACGGCCACCCTGTAAAAACAAACAGACCGCGGATTCAATCTAGTGGGATCATGGAAAATCTAGTCAGTCCTGATGGAGACACAAAAATACATTGGCACCCAGGACTACGACCTTGCAACAAGAATGGTCCCTACTTGTTTAAAAGAAGCTGTGCTCTCTCCCTGCAATCCTTCCTGCTGGAAGTGCTAGCTGCTGTACTGCAATTGTTTCTTCGTGAGACCGTTCCAAAGGTGAAGCTTTCAAACTTTACATCAATTATTTCGTGTATCCTGTCAAAATTGCTCCTATTTCCATCATCTTTTTCGCAGGGAAAGTTACAGCTGCAACAGGGCTTCTGATAAGCAAAAAGTTGATTCATGAAAAGTCACGCAGATCAATTTCTTTCTTTTCCTCTTAATCTGATGACTTATATCTCACCTCCTTATGTTGTAGCTTTGTCCTTTTAGATCTCTGGTCATCATCGTCCTCCTTGTCTCTCTCTGTCATTGTCTTTTCCTTCTTTCTTTCTTTTCTTTCCTTTCCTTTTCTGCTTTTTGCCTTTTCCGTGGTTGCATGGTCATCTAAATAAATGGCTCGAGAAAGATGTATCGTAACAATAATAAAGCGATTTCTTCTCTTAATTTATAAATTTATTCCATCAAACCTTAGTTTATGTATTTATGACTCAAGATGTGTATCATCACAAATCCAAATATAAGATCTTGGAAAACCAATACCGATGAAAATAAATATAATTTATATTCGATCTCTAGATCATGTTAAAATTTAATTAGCGAGTTCTGCGAATCATAGTTTTTAAACATGATCTGGGTTGTTGACCGGGTATAATGATCGGATCACGAGTGAGCTGAGTTAACCCGGATAAACAAAAAACAAGAATTTCATTGCAACACTTTAAACAAACAACATAATTCAATATCAAAAACACAAATCAAATACAATTACTAAAGTATTTAAAACAAAGCATCAAGAAACATAAATTCTAAATCAACAACACATTTATTTTTGTTGAATGAACGCATTAAGTTTTTCAGTTTCCTTAGAAGCAAAATTTGAATCACATCTCAATGGAATTGAGTCACTCTAGTCAATGCTTAATAAAACATATCATCATCCTCATTTGTAACTTCATCATCACAATCATCTTCAATCTCATTAGTATTCATGAAATCTACATTTAAAACTTAATTAACAAATAAATATTACGTGTTAAATAATATTTTGTTTTAAATAAAATTTTTCACTAAAGAATCAATTATTAATTACCAACATCTAAAGTATCTTAAATGGCCATTGTTGATCGAGTATGGTGAAAACTCTCTACTTTTTCAATTGTCAAAATCGACAGGTCATCTTCTATTATCTAATTTTCAATGTTATAAATTATCTTAAAATTAATTGGATCATAATTTTGTTCTTTCCAATAATTTTTACATATTCAAAGTGAAGGTGAAGGTAAACATAATATAAATATTAGTAATGCAACTAAATAAAATAAATAATATTTAAAAAATTAAAGAAAATAAAATAATTTTTTTTTCAATCTCAAATTATGGTGGACTTAAATAAGATCATTAAGCCTTTGGTGTTACAACCTATTTTTCTTCTTGGAGTGAATATGTTCAAAACTATTCCAATTTCTCTTACATTCCGAAGAATTACAAGTTTGACTTAACACTTATATAGCCAAATATTGTATATTTGTTTTTATAATCAATCAATTAAATAAAAAATATATTTCAAAAAGTAAGGTTATTAAACATGGCAAGGGCGGATTAATCGGTTTGACTCAAGCATATACAAAATATTGTTGTTCCTAGATTTTGTTTTGTAAAGAAAACATTAAATCGACGTCATTTTTAAATTTTTCTAAACAAGATAAATTGAGTTTTGACCGAGTTTACTAAGTCGTGAGTGCACCTGCTAGGACATTTAGGTCACAGGTCAACTCCCACCCAATTAACTTTAAAATGTGGCCTGATTCAGAAGCTATGTCAATAGATCATATGTGAACCTAATGGACTTGGCTGAGATTAATAACATTGTTAAAGAGCAAACAATAACGTTTTAAAGACCTAAGTTGATCTAAAGTATTATCGTTTTAATATTTTTTAAAAGTAAAATGATAGCATCTAATTTTTTTTTAGTCTAACCAGGTTTTAACTGGGTTAAATGAATTAGTTTTAAACTTATTAAATTAATCAAGTCATATTAGATTATTTTTTACTAAATTTTATTTCAAAATATAGGCTAAGTAAGAAGTTGGATTGACCCACCAAGCTATGTCTGGTTTAATTATATTACCAAAAAGTTCACAACAATAGGCAAATAGTGTATTCTTATGTTTTTAATGCATTCAATTCTTATCGTAATAATTTTATTTTTTTTTTTTAGCTAAAAGCTGCTTCTATTATTGTGATAAGATGTTTTCTTAAACAACAAATATTATGGCAAAAAAAAAAAATTGATTAAATCGAGGACGTTAATATATAAAAGTCCTTAATGTTTATCCATACCATTGTTTATTTATTTGGTTTTGGTGGGAAGGGGCTACATGTACAGCACAAGCACTCAAGTCTTGAGTTCAAAGTGCATCGGCATGGAAACACAAGAGGCCAAAACATCACTACAGGATTTGCAGTCTCTTGCTAATACAGTGCTTGACAACTCTGATGTATTAAAAAAAAGAAAAAAAAAAGAAAGAAAGGAGCAAGTGGCCATATTCTATGCATTGCGACGATTAAGACAGGTCCTCATCAGAGCCCCTCCAGATCTGGGATCAAAATTGACATTTTCTTTTTATATATAAAGAAAATGGATCGATTGAAATCGACTCTAAAGTCTGAAGGGACGTTTTAGGCTACTTAATATCTAAGAAAATTGACACTCGAACGTTGCTTAGTGACGACTAAAAGGTTGAGAGTGCTTCGAGATTTCAAAGTTTGAGGCTCTGGAAATCATTGTTCAAATCTTGGATCTTCCCGATTTTAAAATATCAGCTGACCCCTAAAAGATAAAATCCTCTTGCAAGAAAATATATGTCTTCAAGTTGAAACAATGGGCAGCATGCCACTGGATTTGAAAGACTGCAGTGTAAAACAAAAACAAGAAAAAACAAAAAAAAAAAGATTTTTTTTGCTGTTGTTGCTGGGTTTTGCTTTCTCAAGTAGGCCTAGATATTAATAAAAAATAATATAAATTATATTTTAAAATTTTATTTATTTTAAATTTTTGGCTTATATTGATTTTTTGATATGTTATCATAACTTTGATAACCAAGTGGTCACGAGTTCAAATCTCACTATCCCTATTTATTTAATAAAAATCAAACACAACATAGTGTGAGTCTGTACAAGTTTCAAGCTCAAATAACTTTAACTTGAGAGGGGATATTAGAGAATAATATAAATCATATATTAAAACATCACCTAACAACTTAAGATTCTATCTTGAAACACATTTAAAATCGTGTTTTTTTAAAGTTTGTATATTTTTTGTTTAAAATTAATTCTTTTATGTTTTTTTATCATCTTGACGTGCTGATGTCAAAATAAATTTTAAAAAATAAAATAAAAAATTATTTTGATGCATTTACGAGCAAAAATAACTTTAAAAAGCAACTCCTAAACATTCCCTAAATGCATATACATAGAATTAAAACAAGGTGTTTTAAAAAAAATAAAAAATAGTGAAACTGCTTTTTCTTCTTTTATTCTACAAATAAACCCCCATTTTTCTATCCATGACTTGTATTTCACCTTGACTTGAGAATAAGAAATATTAATTCCTGCATTGCTTACAGACTTCTCAACTCAGCTATGAATTATGAATTATATTTAGTTTTTTTTTAAAAAAAAGAAAAACCATTCAAGGATAAGAGCCTGAGCTCACAAGATAAAAAGACTGATCTACTTTGATCTCTTTATATAATATGACATCAAATTTAAATACTCGAAAGAAAGGAAAGGAGTTTGAACTGATAATAATCTCTTTTTAAGTAGAAAGATCTCTCACAATTACAAGACTTGAGTTGATGTTTTAAAGTGAAAGGCAATATACAAATATGATGTGCTGTGTATGGATGAACTCACTACTTTTGTTACCTCTTCATGTCAAACACAATTTCTCGAACATGCAGGAAGGTTTTTCGGATGGAAATTGGACAAATACTCTGCTTCCCTGCATGTTTGTGCGTGAGAAAGATCCTCGTAACTCGGTTGTGTTCCTATTTGGTATTGCGGTTTTGAACTTGTGTAGTATTTATTATAATTGAGATTTAAAGTAAGTTTTACTTACAAAAAAAACATACATGAAAATAATATTTTTTTTTTATTTAAAAACACATTATCAGCCTTTGTTAAATTGCATTCTGGAAACTGAAAAAAATCACGAATTGACTGTTGAGCTGAAATCCAGTAATTATTAATTTATTGTTTAGAAAACCAGCTATTGGGAAATTGCCTGGCTTTTTTTTTTTTACATTAAAAAGCTATAGAAACTTGTATTAACCACAAAAGGGAGGATAAATCAGTTTGGAGAAGTGAATAAAAAAGCTCGCTCTGGTCTGGACTAGAAGCCTAGCAATGAGCTTATCTATCAACTCAATGCGAATGCTGCTGCAACGAAACGGCTCACAGTTCACAAACCAAATTATGAAACAATCAAAATAATTGAAGGGCCAAGAAAAGACTTCAACAATTATGACTCATTGTAGAAACGTCTGCTGTATTTTCTACTGGCATGGATAGTTGATTATATCAAGAATTCATCAACTACGACAAAGAACCTTAGCACCTAAGTTCATAAGTTATGCGACCTAAAGTTACAATCACATGCATATGAATTTGCCAATACATGAATTCCTAAACTGTACGAGTTCTGGGATTCTTACTATGATTTTTCAACCCATCTCGTCAAAACAAAAGATCAACACCAAGGCAGCAACCACCACCGCGATGGTTTTCCTAACATATGGTAGACTCTGGAGAAGCTGCAATTGTTCATTAAATTACCAAGGTCTACGAGCACCAAGAGGCACAGTATTAGAACCTGAAATCGAACCCCTGTTGCCAAAGCTGCCTCCTCGTCCTCTGGAACGGAAGTTACCTGCAGAACCTATGAACAAGAGAAATAGATAGAGATTCATAATCCTTGTATAGACCTTACACTCAAGCCTGAATTAACAAATCCATATATTTTTACCTCCAAAAGAACCAGATGACCGAGCCAAAGCAGATAATGCTGGAGGCACAATCTGCCCTGACTCTTGCAGAATTCTAATTAGACCCCTAGCAAACTTTGCATTTGAATCCGTGAAAAAGGTAAAGGCAGTTCCCCTAGCTCCTGCACGACCAGTTCGGCCTATCCTGTGAACATAATCCTCGAGGCTGGAAGGAAAATCATAGTTGATCACACATTTTATGTCCTTCACATCTACAAGAAATTGGAGTAGAAGTCAAGTGAAAAGAATTAATGCATAAAGTTCACTGCATGCACGCAAGTGTACGACTATAGGACACAAGACACTCAGATATGAAGGGTGGTTCGTTCTACTTGAGATCGCACAAAATGTAAATCAAAAGATAACTCTGCTTTCAGGATTTTCAATCTCAGAACCAAAGCTATCAAGCTTCAGATTAGATAGCTAAATAAAACTCTGGACCAAAACCTCCTAGGATGAGCATGCTGAGTTTATGAAGTTTTTAGCCACTATGACACCTGATTCCAGCCCGAGAAACGTACAAACACACCCTTATCCCTGCACCTCTAACATCCAAGTGATCAATTTAAGACAACACATTCATGAAATAAATGTGCCCACCTTAACCTTTTGCAGGGATAAGGAGCAGCTTCACTGCCACTATATTCATATCCAACAATCTAGTAACCATATGTCAGTCAACCCGGCTGCCAAGATAAACCAGCTTCATAACTGTGGATGGGCAACAATTGCTTGCAAACATGTTACGTAGACACCTGTTAGTTGGAGCTGTGTCATATTAGGCAATTCATGCAAATTACCGCTTCACTAAAGCCAGATTTCTAGATTATTACTTCCATTAAAAAACAGAAATGCAACTTCCACAGCCCACAGAATACAATGACATCTCCATGATAAACAGACACTCCACAAAATCTTAAACTGCTGTCCACAATACCAATGGACAGTGCTCCCTGTGTCCATGTAACATGAGCTATAAAATTGCAGTAGCTCCAAGCAAGGCAAACTTATGGGATATTCTGGTGAATATGAGGAACCAACATGCCTCTCAATCCAACTTTAAAATCCCTTTGAAGTAAAGAGCCATGCTTACAAGTTAGTACAGCAATCAGGGGGTGATTATGCATATTGGCAGCTCGCTTTGCACCCATACCACAAATTATATTCAGGGAAAACTGGATAGCAGCCGGCCGACTTGCCTATCTTCAAATTTCTAGACAGATGCAAATAGACCTAGGACTCCAACACATAATGATCCTACCAAGACCCCGTGCAGCAACATCAGTGGCAGTCATTATCGCACTTCTGCCACTTTTAAATTCTGCCAGGACCCAATCCCTTTCAGCCTGGTTTTTATCACCATGGATGGATAATGCTGGCCATCCATCCATTCTCAACTGCCTTGTAACTTGGTCACAGCCTTTTTTTGTCTCCATGAAAATCAGAATCCGACTTCCATCCATCACTTCTTTCAGCAATTTGATCAGCCTGCACAGATAAGACATTAAAGCATCTACATCAACATGCCAAAACATCAATTTTACCCTGCAACAAGCTGACGTGACAAACCTATTATACTTCTCCATGTCCATGACGACCTCAACAACTTGGTTTATAGATTGGTTTGCTTTTAAATCTGCCGATCCTATGATTACCTAAACAAGGTAAAATTTTCAACAGTAATGGGTGAACATGTGTGTATCCTAAAAGCAGACCATAATAAACTCAAAACAATTATATGACAGTAATTGAGAACAGCTAAAACTGAGACCTTGTATGCGTTGTGCAAAAACTGCCTTGCTAAAATTTCAACCTCCCTGGGCCATGTTGCACTCCAATATAATGTCTGTCTATCTGGTCGAATCTGCAAGAAAAATAGACCTCTTAGAACTCAGTGTCAAATGATTTCCTGGCTGATGAAATTCCATTTTAATAACAGTTTCTGGGCTGGCATTCTGGCAAAACATACAATTCAGTTCAGCATGAATTACTTACCTACAAAATTAAATATCCCACCAACATTCAATTTAGTTCAGTAAGAATATTTTTTAAAATCCATGTTATTCAGTGTGAATTTTGAGATAGACAGAAAATGACACCAGATCCCATGCTAACAATGCAGTTCAATCTAGAGGTGAAAGTCGCATTAACTTGTTCAAAAACGCTAGCAGACAAATCGAGCTTTAAATGTTTAAAGACATTAACATGACTACCTTCAAAGCTCCAAGCCAACAGTTAACTTATTTGGAAATGATTACAAGATTATCAGGAGTTAAATTAGTTAAATTAAAAAACTTAATAGAAATCCTTACTTTGTCAGGCCATCATATTAAAAGATGAAGCTAAAGATAGATGGTTACTTGAGATATAATTTTCCTAATTTGAGGCTCAAACCCCATGTCCAACATTCGATCAGCCTCATCCAACACCAGGTATGTGACTCTTCGCAAATTTGTGTGTTGAGCTTCCAGCATATCTATTAGACGACCAGGGGTAGCGATGACAATTTCAACACCTGGCATAAGACAGATCTTGAATCATTACCACCCTCCACCAATCTCAATCTGGTTCGATTTGCTAATAGCATAAAAACTAAACAAAAAAAAGTAAATTACCTCTTTGGAGATCACGAATTTGGGGTCCCTTTGGAGCACCACCATATATGCAAGTGCTCCTAATATTAGCATGCGAACCAAACTTTAAACCTTCTTCTTGAATTTGAACTGCCAGCTCTCTGGTAGGTGCTAATACTAAAACAATCGGACCATCACCTTGTACTACACAGCGAAAAAGTATAAAACAATAAATGCCACACAACTAAATACGATAATGCAATTTTAAAAATCCAACTTAACCAACAAGGCAATCATTACTAACCCAATCGAGGCTGCGCAGCAACATGCACAAAAGCTGGTAGCATGTATGCCAATGTCTTACCAGAACCGGTCTCGGCAATGCCAATTAAATCTCTACCCTTTAGAGCCATCGGCCATCCTTGAGCCTGAATTGGTGTTGGCTCAACAAAACCCAACTTAGCAATCACCTGTAAGCAGTAATCTAGGACATAAAACCATAAAAATCAGTCTAACAAAACACAGTTTTCAAAATATACCACGTTAGCATTGATGTGAAAAGATTGAATTACCAGGAAAATTGGCCTCATGAAACAGGCGAATAGGCCTAGGCACATCATGGCCTTCAACAGTAATCTCTCTTCTTGTACGATACATCACCACTTCATGCTCAGACAAAGCCCTAATCGAAGGATTCTCAAAGTAGAAATTCTTCTCGAAAGGTACCAAATTCCCAAAATCCTGCTTTGGAAGTGCAATATTATCCAATTCTCCTTTTGGACCTCCCCCTCCATGCCTCCCTCCTCTTCCACCACCACCATACCCCCTCCCACCACGGCCACCACCAGAATTCCAGCCTCTCCCATGACCAGCATCATTTCTTCTATCCCCAGTATAAAAATTAGATCCACGGCCACCACTGAACCCCCTTCCCCTTCCTCCTCCGCCACCACCCCGTCCAACACTGAATCCACTAGCAGGGGGCTCAAACGCAGGATAACCTCCACCAACTGGAGCAGGACCTCCTCTACTCGCAAAAGACGGAGGCAGAAGACCACCTCCACTTCCATAAGGAACAGGTCCACCGCGTCCGTAAGTGGCCCCCAGTGGAGGCTGTTGGCCCATTAAATCACTGAAAAAAGAACTGATTAACATAAGAATCCAAATTTTTTTAAAAAAATTGAAACTTAAGAGTAGAAAAAGAAAAAGAAAAAGAAAAGGAGATTCGATTAAAACAGAGAGAGAATGGAAATGCCTGCGACGGTGACGGTAAGAGTCGGGGTCGGTGTACCGGTTATCGTAAGGGTTCATCATTGGCAGCGATTTGATTTCTGCTTACTGGGCTTAGCTAGGGTTAATTCGGTTTTCTTCCAAATTTTAGGGACAATTGAATAAGAAGAAGACTGAAATTTGTTTTTATATATCAGATCGCGGGAAATAATAAATTTTTTTCTCAGTATTTACTTTACTCCTCCGATTAGTTTACTTTTTAAAGCGACCGCTCTGACGCTTTTGCCTTTTGGTTTGTAAACTAGTGTGTGTTTGCAGCGGTGTCATGAAATTTTGAATTTTTTTTTTAAATTAATTTGTTTATATTTTTTTATGTGTTATATTAAAAATAAAATAAAAAATATTTTAATATATTTTAAATAAAAAAACATTTTTAAAAAATAATTTTTAGTACTGTCGCAAACACTCTTTACAAGTCTAAGCTTATTATTGTTTGGGAATGGACGTATCACCCTTCAACTGTTCATGTTTTGTTAATGTGACACCTTTTCCTAGTTTTCTTAGTTTTTAAAAAAATTTGATTTTTTTAAATTTTAAATTAATTTTTTTTATATTTTTAGATCATTTTAATATACTAATATTAAAAATAAATTTTAAATAATTAAAAAATATATATTTTTTATTCATATCTAAATAAAAAACACTTTAAAAACATTATCTATCACGCTCTCAAACAGATCCTTTGTTATTCTTTACACAATTTCTTAATATGGTGTGTGTGTAAACTTGTACATTCATTGAGCACATATGATGATGTCTTAAAAAATTCAAGTAACTTGGTAATAAGGTTTATATTTTAGATAATCAGTTAATTTCTAGTTTTGAAAATCTGATCCATTTTTCCTAGCTAAGGTGGTCAGAGGTAGGTAGTTGATACTTGTAAAAGATTTCATTGGGTAAATTTGAGGACTTTCTGATTAAGTCAGTGATTTTTTGAGAGAAAATACAATAATATTATAGAGAGATACTCTGAAAATAAATATACAATAGAGAATGAAAATTATAAACTTAGCTAGTGGAAGTTACATTGATTCCTTTTATAGCCCTCAAGGTCTCTTTCTTCATATAAGGGAAAAGGATTCGCGTATTAGCAAAATATCTCTAACTCATCAGGATAAAATACCTCTGGTTTCTTAAAATAAAATATATCTGACTTCTCATGATAAAATATCTCTGACTTATAATCCCATCAAGGAGTCCAAGATTTTTTAAAAGTAAAAAAAAAAACACAAGCTTAACATGATCCACAAACGCCTAGAGCTCAGCATTTGACCGAGTCTAAAATGATGGGTCACAACCCCCTCTTTGATAATTCTTTTGAAGGGCAATTTCAAACAAAAAACATTAAACATTGATTCATCAGCATGCTAACATAGACGGAAATGGAATGAAGGACAATACTAAGAAATTTTGCTAATACGCGAATCTTTTTTCTAGAGTATATAAAAGAAAGAACGTGTACATAAACAGAACGTGAATAGTTATAATAAATCATGTAAATTAAAAGGCAATAATAAATCTTGTGACTGTAAGATCGTAGAAAAAACTTTAAAAGATGAAAGTTATTAGCCGTTGATATACATGAAATGAAAAGTTACCGACAGTTGATATCACTTTACTATATAAGACAGATGACAATGGAGATAAAGAGACATAAACAACTCAACAAAAACTCAAATCAATGCATTGTAGTTTTTTCAAGTTCTCAGAACTTTTCAAACCTGAAACTAGTGGGTGATAGCTTTTAGGTGGTAATTCTGTAGGCAATAACTGTGTAGGCGATAGTCAAGTAGGCTTGCGATTTCCTTAGTAATCAGTAAGCTTGCAATTTCAATTCCATAAACCAAAAATACCTAAAAGATGTTCCATTATTCAGGAGTTTCAATTCGTGGAAAATTTGATTTGGTTTTCAGGAAAGTATTTTTCTTTTATTTTGGACGGGAAACACTTTTTAAAAGTTGTGAAAAAAATTAAAAATATCATATTATTTTCTGATTATAATAAATTTGGTCTTCAAACTTTTGATTGCTATATATTTTGTTTTGAATCTTTTTTTTTTAATTTCACCTCTTAGAATTTGATTTGATTTAATTTTTATATTAACTTTGATCCTTATTTTTATGATTGTTATTTGCTTTTCTTTTATTATTTTTTTAATTGAAATTTTTTATCTATCAAATTTGGTCTTCATTCTTTTGATTTTTACTTATTTTATTTAAAATAATTTATGAAATTGTAATTATTACTATTTTAATTTCATCATGTTTCACTTTTTTTATTTGTTAGATTTGATTTCTATTATTTTGATTGTTATTTATTTTATTTGAGATAATTTATGAAATTAAATTTTTTTTACATTATAATTTGTAAGATTTGTTTCTTATTATTTTAATAAATTTAAAAAAACGTTATTTTCCAACTCATTTTCTATGAAATAACCAAACACAAGAAAATATTTTTCAACTTATTTTTCATGAGATTATCAAACATCATAAAATAATTTACTTTTCAATAATTTATTTTTTTAAAAAAACCACTTTAAAAAAAATTACTTACCAACAAACAAATTGATCTTAATCACTAAGACCCATTGCCAATTTTTTTTTTTTAATCTTAACTAATTCAATCAAATCTCGAGCAACCTCCTGTATCTGTTTGGTTTATAAAACAATGGATGAGGCAACTAGAATCATTTCTTGGTAGAAACCGAAACCGAGAGGAAGATCATTAAATGGAAATCTGGCATTTTTTGCACGATACTAAATCCTAATTAAATAAGATTGGTGGGATTACATTATTATCCATATTTATAGCTTCAAAATCCCATTTCATGTCTTCTCACAGGCTCTCTCTATCCAACCAGGCAAAAAAGAAGCAGCTTCGAGCCTTTAAGTCCTCTGCAAAGTGGTCTGGCTCCATGAAGTGCAAAGTATTTTAACAATACAATTAAGTAAATACTAAACTGCTTAATTTTGCATACAATATCCATTTGTGCACAATACATTAACATATAATCTTCACTTCAACATGCCTGAAAAGCATGCAAGCTCGAAAAACTTCTTTTCAGAGTTGCGGATGACATCAGGTCTTTGGGGACAGGATGAAACTGGCTCTATTCCATGCTGACCATCCATGATCTTCTTGCTTTCATGAATAATACTAACCTCACAATAGTCTGGAGCATTCTTCTTCACAAATTCTCCTTTCGCCAGCTTTTTCCTTAGTAGCCTGCACGGATGGAAGTGAAATCCTTGAATGAATTGTTGATAATTAAGGTCTGCGGGTATGTGACAAGAGTCACGTAGAGTTGTACTTCTCAATTGGTTTAGTTATTAGCATAGATTGTTTTTGCTGATTATGCCTTGTTGATTTAACCTTGAAGAGAAGTTCTCTTTCGTCACTACAATGAAGCAACTTTCTCTGTCCGTCTAGATTGTTCAAATCTCAGAAAACACAAGAAATATGTCATGGGCAGGGGGCTGCATAGAAAACAAGAATCTGTACCTTGAGCGAGGCAAGCGTTTAGTTCCCATGACAAGGTGTCTAATGTTGAGAACGGGAATGAGCTCTAGAATAGCTTTGGCAGTGGAATTGCTCTCCAGGAGCATTGTATCCACTGTCACCTGTCACATGAAAGAAGTTCTGATCATATCAATGCTTTTGGTGCATGAATGATGTGTCACTGAGTAGCATCATAGAGTTGCCATTAAATATCTGCACCTTGGCATCGGCACACAGGCTAATGTATTTTTGCAAATAGTTTCTTCTTCTGTTATTCTCTTCATTAATGTAAAATCTCATCTGATCTTGGCTCAATTGGCTCCTAGATAGTCTTCCAACTGTCAACAAGCAATTGGAAAGGCTTAAAGCACTGCAAAATAGTACTTAAACCTGCCATGTTCTACAATACTGGGGAGTGGCAAGTGAGAGAATCACCCTACTTGTTCATCCAGTGCATTATTTATGGTCGATATAGCCAACACAGCCTAGCAGCTTAATGATCTCTAATTACTCAAATCATCAATGCATTAAGTGTTAATTAACTCAGCTTTCAATAGTTTCTTCTTAATCGGATGGCAATATGATGGTCCACTCAATATTGCCAAAGTCTGATTTGCATAATCAAATTTCCCCTACATTAATTCTGGCCAAAAGTATATTCAAGTCATCTTCATAAATGGTCAATTGCATAAAAAGGGTTGCCAAATGGGGACTCAATAATTCCAAAGTCTTGATTTAAAAAATCAGAACAAAATCCCTGTCACTCAATTATGCTAGCTAGCATTATCAATACATTGAGTATTGTAACCTGTTGAGCTGCAGATATTCATAATTTTAGTTGATCAGATGTGTTGTTGTTACATCATGTCACTGGCAGAAGCATAAACATCTTTCCTTCCTCAGAACAGCAAGAATTTAATCCCTCTAAACTTGATGATGGATTCTATCAGAAGTAGAACATAAAGTTTTACCTGGTGTAGGAATATATGTCAGAGGAGGAAAAACATGGACTAGAAAAACTCGAGCTCCAGGTAAAACAGCATGATCTAGAGCCCACTTCAGTACATCTGTGTCATTTTTACCAACACCTACATAAACATCATGACCGGCTCCATCTATGCTGTTAGAAATAGTCTTGATGTCTTCTCCTATCTCCACAATTTCGGGCGACATGATTCGCGCACCGTACCGCATAGAACTTGCCGGCACATATTTCTCCTCTTCCATCCTTTCCTTTACGCTTTGTATTATTACACAAGCATAGATTAGAGAGAAATGAACGACATAAATTGTGTGACAGAGATAGGTGGTCTTTTTAGAGAGAAGATATCAAGATTTTTGTGCTAGTTAAATATTGGCAGTTAAAAAGGAAGTGATCGTTGCTCTCAAGGCCACAAAATAAAAGGAAGACAAGAAAAGCAGATTCTTTATTGTCAAGCTTTGTAGGCTATTGGATATGTCACGTGAGACCATTGTTCTTTTCTTAAGAGCCCTTTTCAGAGCAAAAGAAACCTTTTGCTTTCCCCTCCTCCATAATCTAGTGATTAGGATTAGCCTTGCTCTGGGAAGATAGCATCTAGGGTGTTATCCTCACATTTGAAATAACTATAGTCTTCGTTTGACCTATTGTTAGGCTCATAATGAACCTCAGATTGCAATCAAAGAAGAATTTCACATGAATATTGAGGTCTTATTACAAGTTTCGTAATTAATTGATCTGCTTTTTTCTACTTTTGATTTTAAAATATAGAATGAAAGAAAAATAACTTTTTGTTCCAACCCTGTAGATGGAAATAGATGATTCAATGCATTCCATTGATTGTTTCGTATTGGAAAAAGGGGCGTGGTGTCTATTTCTCTTTGCAGCTTTCAGTCTGGCAGAAATGCCCATTTCCATAGGTGCTGCACAGCTCAGCCATCTTATTAGCAGGATATAGTTTCTGTAGAAAATTCCAAGGTGATTTAACTATTTTAAACAGCTTTGTGGGTATTAAACAAAGTCATTCAAAGACTGGCCCTGAGTAAAATACAAGAATCTAGATCTGGGTACAGGATGCCAACTTGTACAGGTTCAGTTGTTCTCCTGTGCTTGTCTTTTACTTTCCATGCAAAAAAAGGTAGTCCCATTGCACAAGGAGGAGTCAATCTGGTCCCATGCTGCAGGCATTATAGATCAAAGTAATGATTACTTTTCGCAGAGATTTTTAGTCATTTATTAAAAGACTTCAATTGAAGATGATAAGCTGAAAACATCAATGACCACGACATCGCAGTATGGAAGCTGCACTGGAAGTATATTAATTTGGGTAGATGCATCCATCCATGTTGAAAATAATTTGGAGCTGCAATGCTGCAGTACAAGCAATGTTGAAATCAAATACTAATCAACAGCTTACCAGTCCGAATCTTATTGTCTAACTAAATGAAGTTGCAAAATAGGGCTCTTACAATTTGAGTTTGCTGTTATCCCTTGATGTTCTGCGCAAGGCGATTGTCACTAGCTTGAGCAATACATAGAAACTCTCCCAACAAGCTAATCAGCCACAAAAGAGAAGATTAGAATGCCGTAATGCCACAATCCTGTATCTTCTGAAGAAGATGATATTTTGAATTTGTCAATCTATTTGACACGATTAAAGTGAATTGGTTTGCCAACACAGTAGCAAACTGTACTGTAGTGTTCTACGTCAATATCACTTTTTTATTCTGTGCTATCCTTGTAAGCCTGCACCATATAATACCTTATGCTTTGCGCGCGCGCGCGCACTATGACAATGGAACCCTAATTCAATCTTTATGCAGGCATGACGCAGTGCTTCAGTATTCTAGTAAGCGAAGGACACAATCCATACAAGGAATCGAAGAAGAAAGATAGTAATTAAAGAGGTCATCAATGAAAGCCACCTAAAGAACCCCTAATGAAAACGAGGTCTATATAGTATATACTACGATTAAACCTCAAAGTTAGAAAGTTCACGAGGAGAAGCGCTGAAGCTTCAAAAACTGATAATTTTATTGATTTCAGATAATGCTTTAAAATCTCAAATGAAGTAGAGAAATAAAAAAATATATATATATAATCAATTATATAAAAATATATAAGAAATTTAGTTAACTTTAAACCTACTCTACCGGCAAGACAATTATAAAATATTTCATTATGAGAAAGTAGGGCGGGGTGTAGATAAAAATTGTTTTCTCAATCTCAAAACTCATATTTTCTCATTTTTCTCTAACAATCAAACTGTAGAAATTAAAGATATTTTTAAATAAATCTTAACCCTAAAATATAACAACTTTAAGCTTTAATATATAGACTAAATACATAGGCATTTATTTTCTCATGTAGGCTTATAATTTAGGACAAACCCAACAAATCTCCACCTCGACTTAAATTGAGTCAACTTACAAAACTTGAACTCCTTTCTACTTGCCTCCATCAAGCATCTTTCAAGTACTACACAAACTAATCAAGTCCAAGCAATGCCTGAACTTGCTGCAGAGATAAGTTTCATCAACATATTTGCAAGGTTCTTAGCAGTAACAATCTTGTTAACTGATACAACACCATCTGACATTAATATGTTTGATCCTTTCATGACACATCTAGTTCTTGGCCAAATGGATAACACTCTGATTATCACAATCTATAACAATCAACTTATGTGACAAACCAAGATTGTCAACAAAACCTCCCATCTATAAAGCTTCTTTAATTGCCTTTGTCAATGTCATATACTCAATATTTGTTGTAGACAAGGCAATAGTGGATTGTAAAATTTCTTTCTAACTAATGGCGTGCCTCGAGAGAGTAAAAACATAAGTTGTCAATGATCTTCTTCTATCCAAATTAACAGTGTAATCTGAATCTACAAAGCCCTTAACATTACTACTATCTCTATCATATACCAAGTCAACATCTATAGTAACTCTAAGCCATTTAATTGTCTGCTAGTGAACTTCACTAAGATTTCTTATAAACTTTTTAACCATACTAATAACATATAAAATGTCTGGATGAATACAAACTATGACATACGTAATGTTTCCAATTACATTATTGTATGGAACACCTGACATATGCTCGTTTTCCTCTTCAATTTTTGGTAATAAACTTAAAGATAACCTAAAATGGGCTGCAAGTGGAGTACTCAGTACCAGCTTGCAATCTTGCATACCAAAACGCTTAAGTACTTTTTTAAGATACTTTCTCTATGACAAGTATAACTTGCCAATGTTTTGATTTTTATGTATCTCTATACCTAAAATCTTCTTAGTTGCACCTAAATCTTTCATCTCAAACTCATCACTCAACTGATCATTTAAACTATTGATCTTAGACATGTTCTTAGAGGCAATCAACATGTCATAAATATACAATAATAGGTACACAATTAAAATATCACATGAGAGCTTCCTGAAATACATACAACTATCATAGTCATTTCTAAAATAACAATGTACAAGTATAAAAGTATCAAACCTTTTATACCACTGTTTCAGTGATTGCTTCAAGTCATACAATGACTTCTTTAATAAACACGCATGGTCTTCTTTATCTTGAGCTATAAAACCCTCTAGATGAGGTATATAGATCCTCTTCTCCAACTCATTATGTAGAAAAGTTATTTTGACATCTAGTTGCTCAAGCTCTAAGTAAAACAATGCTACCATAACAAACAATACTCGGATGGAACTATACTTCAGAACTAGAGA
>Ga0325410_1002903_pt1 | contig 19269 bp, 6 predicted proteins | sample PopdelMetagenome_16_FD_206182 | JGI IMG/M metagenome (GOLD analysis project Ga0325410, IMG submission 206182) | Populus deltoides microbial communities from Bellville, Georgia, United States - Xylem-PdIQD-R3 | ecosystem: Host-associated > Plants > Phyllosphere > Stem > Wood/Secondary xylem... | reverse complement strand
AGTTAGGTCTAAATTGGATGAGAAATTATACGACTAAGATTAGGCAGGCAGGTCTCCTCTTCATGTATATCTACAGTTATCAGTTTCTTTCACGTAGCCGAAATATATTTGCAAGCAAACACTATATTATATATAATATTGCTCCTTACTTCCTGACAAATGACAAGCACATGCATGACGGAAAAAAGCAAGGATATATACTTATTACCACAATGACGATGACGATGGGTAGCAAGATCTATCTTCTTTTTTTTTTTTTTTTTATCGTCATGGACACATGGATATAATACCACAAGAACTCCTGACTGATTTGTTAATTTATTCGAAAAATTATAGAAATTAAATAGAAAATTTTGCGGTGTTTATTTGGATAAACAAGTACGAGTAGTTATTTTTTATATCTATTTTAAAGGGAGATAAAAAAATGATGAAAAAAATCGAATGCAAGACCAATAAACTTTTTTATTTTAAAAATTATATAAACACAGGCATATATACATCTGGGATTTGGATTTCCTTAAGGTTTTTAATTTGTAGCTCATCTCGTCACCTCCTTTCAAAAAACAAAATTCAACTCTTAGGGAGGCGCACTGTGGAGAGAGATGGTGGGTTACAGCTAATTGTTTAGTATTTCTTACAACTCAAAACCGTACAAGGAACCCCGTCGCGTCTTTGACAAACTTGAAAAACCGTTATGGGGGCACTTTCTCGTGGTCTTTCTTTCTACCTTCTCCGGGATTCTGAAAGGCTGTTTTGCCGTGTGTTTTAACCTGTATTTTATTAAATTAAAAAAAAAAATTTTTGTTAAAATTTAGTGTGATTTGTATTTTTTAGACCATTTTGATGTGCTGATATTAAAAATAATTTTTAAAAAATAAAAAAAATATTATTCACATGTATTTCGGCACGAAAAGCTATTTGAAAAGCAATCGCTACCACACTGCCAAACACAATTTTAGACTACATTCTCTTCATATCTTAAGCTTCTAGCCCAACCATGTGGCCATTGGGTTCCATTCTTTTGGATTGAATTCATGTTAATTTGTATAAAAAAATAACCCCCAAGAAAAAATTATCAAGAAATTACAATTTTGTATCCATCTTATATGAAACCAGCTCATAAAAATAGACCCGCAAGTCTAATATTTTTAATAAAATAACCTTAAATGACTTAAATTTAATTTGGAATTCAGAATTTTGGGTTGAATTCGAACCAACTATGGATAATTAAACCATGTTTAATTATTTTAAACTTTAAAAATGTTATTTATATTGTATTTGTTTAGTGTCTAATCATAATGATATATTAAAGAGATAGATATAGAAAAAATAAGAAAATATTTGATTGAAGAAATTAATAGAGATATGGATAAATATAAAATGAATTTGTTTTTATAATAGTTTTAAAGTGAATCGCTACCATTTCAAAAAAAAAAGAAAGATAATGGGACATGTCATTTTATGATGTAGAACAAATTGCAGAAAATAATAGATTGCAGAGAAAGTTTCAGAATATAATAGAGATATACATAAATATAAAATGAGCTGCAGTTGCTGCTGGAAAGACCCTTTTGCCAGATTATTTCCTAAATTTAGAACTTTTGATTTATACCTTAATATCAGAATTTATTTACTTTTGGAAATTTTAGTATTTTTCCTTATTTCAGCTATTTATTTCCTAAATAGTTATAGTCCTAACCGAATTTATAAGTTTTGCAATATAAAAGCTGCTTTCTTCCATTGTAGGGGACTTCTGAATCAACAAAGAAAATTCTTCTGAGAATTTTGTTCTCTGAACTCGTGGATTCTAGCGTGTTATTCTTTTGTTAGAGGATTCAAACGATTTTCTCAGAAGCTTCCGTTATGTCATTTTAGTTCTTGTAGCATATAATCAAATACTACCTTAAAAATAGAAATTAAAAACAAAGAACATATATAGAAAGAGAATAAAGGAAGATATAAATGTTTTTAGGCATTAAAATTGAAAATATTATGAAAAATAATTAAAGAAAAGATGTTTTTTCTTATTTTAAAAATGAGAGTATATTTATTCAATAATATTCCTTTAGTTTAGTTTTAGATGTTAGATTTAAATTCAAAATGAATAATTTATAAATTTGAAAACCAAATTATTTAAATTAATTTTTCTGTAATTTTTCTCTCCAAATTAGATTATTTTCTTTTTGGATATAAAGAGAGATTTGTTTTCCATCCCCTTTTCATTTTTTTTATGTTCCCTCTCACCTTTCTAACAAAGGAAATATACAAAGTTATAGATACTTTTAGATAATTTTTATTTTATTATCACGAAACACGAGAGATGAACACAATATATAAATTTCTCTTAATTTATTTCAAAAATAGATTTATTTTTTATCTTTATTTTTGTCCATCCAATCAAATATATTTTTATAGAAGATCTATTTTAAGGTTTGAAATATATGTTAAGTAAAATAAACATCACTTAGATTTCACATTCCTTGGTGAAATAAATTTAATTTCCTCGACTACTTTTTTTTTTAAAAAAAAAAAAACTGATCATGGGCTTCTTTTCTCGTGCTGGAAAATGGATTTTTTTTTTAAAAAAGTAAAATTATTATCATTAATTCCCCTTTCTGCTGTTATATTACTCACACTTAGAAATTCCAGAACAAAAATAATGGAAACACACAAAATTAAGAAAACATATATGGCAGCAAATACATTTTATGATTAGGAAAAACTATATATCTTGAAATGAATCAATAGTGAAGGACATATCCCTTCTTACATTATGGTGTTGAATCGAAAGAATAAATAAACCCCAAATTAAAAAGATATACGAAGCTCCATCGACGCAAATGAATTTAAGCTACAAATATCTACTTGTTCAATCTTTGTTTGGGTCCATTATCAGATATGGATATATAAGCATAGCACCCTGCGTTTCTATGCATAGCTGCACATTCCATACTGACATTTACTCCCTTTCTTGCACTTGTTGCTGCAGCCCCCACAGTTTTTCTTGTTAGACATCGGGTTCACACACTGCCCTTTGCAGCAAATCTCCGGATACTTGCACTTCTTACCACACATTCCACAGTTGAGCCTGTCTGTCATCACATTCACACACTTCTTCTTGCAGCAATCCGGCCCGGGACTGCCCTTAGCACGACAAGCTCTAGGGTACTTGTCACAGGTCATGACAGCCCGAATTTTCTGAGCTAGAAACCGGTTTGCCCCTCGCAGAGATGAAGTTGTTTCTTGGCTCTCAAGCCAAGGAAGATCAAAGTTTTCGTCATCTTCATTTTCACTGAAGTCAAGGGATGATTCTTCTTCTTCAGATGGTGTAGCAGTAAGAGAAATGGCTAAAGCCATGATAATTGCTAGGACAAAAAATATATCAAGAAGCTTCATGTTGTGGGTGTTATAGTGACCACGCAAGTAATTGAATGTAGTTGAAAGCGATGAAAAATATTGATCAAGGAGAGTGGTGAAGATACAGGATGCTAGCTTCGGATGGAGAAGAAAGGAGAACTCGGAGGTATTTATAGAGGAGAAACTGAAGGAGGCTCTTTGATTATAGAAAATTGTATGGCGTCTCAAATTGTGTGCTATTAGTGGAGTGGTCTTATTCAACGGCCTCAGGAGAATTGTTTTCATCAAACTCTCCCGAGGCAAACCAAGTTAGGTTTTTAAAGAATATTATATGTTAAATTAGGTATAACTTGGAAGAGAAATCAGACGACGGCAGGCAAGTCTTCTCTTCATACTAGCTAGTTATCAATTTCTTTCACGTCACAGGAGAAATATATTTGCTGTCATTTGTCATGCCACATTTTTTAACTCAAAAATTAATTTCTTTTAAAAATCAAAAATCAATATCAAAATTTTTGAGACATGATTTGGCTAATTTACGGTCATTTCATAATCATTTTCGTGTTTCAAAAATAAAATAAAAAAATATTAATTTTTTAGTGATGTAATTATCATTGTACGTAAAAGGGTGAGGATCAATTTGAAAATTAAAAATTCTCTCATTTAATTAGCAATCCAATTTTTCATTAAAAGGTCCATAATCAATATTCTCAGTCCAAGAGTCCTATTTCTTTGTTTTACCTCCAAGTTAGTTCTATAAAGCAACAAAAAATCAAATTAATGGTATAGATTAATTCTTGAAATCAAATTAATAATTGAGTTTGGTTTGGTTTGCTTTGCTTTCAAAGAGAGGGTAGGGAGGAATTAGTTAAAGCATTAGCAAAAAAACAAAAAACAAAAAAGCACACAATGAATTATTTATTTCCACCACACGCTATCTCAAAAGACACTAAAAAATACTCTTGACCCCATCTTTACAGCTTAGCGCTGCCATGCACCTTCGCCTGTGAACAGCCCATCTCTAACCTTTCTTCACCCCAGCTAGCTCTTCTTTTTACTATCAACATACACAAAGTCATCCCCTTATCTGGACCAAAATAATTAATAAACTGTCAAGGAAAGGAAAAAGATGAACAGGTGCTGAAATGATATGTTGTTTGTAGAGTTTTTAATTTGGAATCTGAAAATTTTTATTTTGGTCCTTGTTCTTCTAATTGCTTTTTAATTGCATCCTTAATTGCCTCCAAAACTCTTAATTTCATGCAATTTCACCTTCAAAACTCTTAATTTCATACAATTTCACCCTTCTCAAACTCAATTGTTAGTCTTAAAGTTGACCACTATTTTCATTTTAGTCTTTGGTTCTGAATTTGTGCATTTTGACCCTTAATTAACCAATAAACTTCTAATTTCTTCAATTTGACCTCTGATTTTGTCTATTTCAGTCCCTATATTTACTCGTATTTTTCAATTTGATTTTGGATTTTTTCAATTAAGTCCCCAATTGTCGATCAAACTTTAATGTACGTTTATGCAATTAAGCCTTTGATTTGACCAAATTAACTCTTAAAAATTGCAATTCAACTCCTAGATTATAATTTCTTCCAATTAAAGCCTAAATTGACTTCAAAAATCATTTTGTCTTGCAATTAAGCTCTCAAAAAATTTAATTAAACCTTAAAAATTTTCAATTGAGTCCTTAAACATCAAATTTTAAATTTTCCTTCTTAAATTGATTTTTTTTGCCAATAAAACCTTTATGGGTAAAAAACACACTCTCAGATTTTTCAATGTTGTAAATTTTGATCTTCTTTAACCAAATTTTGATAATTTTCTAAACGTTCTGATATATTCTTTTAGATGATATATATTTTTTTTATTTTCTTTCAACATTTTATATTTTTTTTTATATGGGGAAGCAAAAATGAATGACAACAGCAATCGCAAACAAAAAAAAAAAAAGAATTTTATGTCATGTAAGGTATAGTATGATTGCTAATAATTATTTTTATTAAATAATTGTTTATTAGAACTTGCCGGCCGCTATGATGTGTCAACACAAATTATTTGACTCCTTTTCGGCAACACATCTTTAGCCCACGTTTCTTGTTCCATTTTTCTCAAGCAAATCGTACAAACTTGGAATTAATACCGTCACAGAAGCACTTTCTCAGAGTCTTTCTTTTGACATTGATCAGGTTCGGTTGCTAGACAACATTGTCTTCTTCGTATCTTATGCTTTTATAGCTCACCAAGTTCAATTTATTTTTCTTTTCCTCTTATAGGAACTCTGCTCCTTTTTAGTAAGCTGAATGAGCCCATGAACTTTTTAACCCACTCATTTTTAAACTTTAAAAAATACATTTTAGAGTGCAAAAAAAAATATCTATAATTAAGTTTTAAATATATTATTTATATTATTATTTAACAGGATAAAAACTCTTTAAATTTAAAACTTGTATAAATATGTCATTATTTTATGATTAATTTTTCATTTTAATTAAAAAAATGAGAGTATTAAAATTTATTTATTTATTTTTATAATCATCCAGAGCCATAAAATCAATAGTAGAAGCAAAAATTAAAATTTATACTCTTGATTGTTTTGTTATTAATGTTCTAATACAATATTAAACCATTATTTCAACTTAAAACTATTAAATGATGTTATATAATATAATTTATATTATTTTTTAATTTAGAGGGTGATGAACTTAAAAAAGTGCAAGCAATTAAATGAAACAAATGAGGAAAGAAGATTTGAGATAAAAGTAAAAAATGAAGACAGACAAATTGTTTTTTTTCTTTATTTGAAAACAAGAAGAAAATAGAGAAGGGAATGAAAACATTAATTATAGTAGCAACGTCGTTTCCATTAATATTTTTATTTATCTTGTTGTTGTGCTAAATCGCCTTTATTTTATTAAATCTTAAATTTTTATATATATATATATAATACAAGCACATAGACATATATTTTTAGGAAAAATCATTTGTAAGGATTTCTTCAAATATCATATATATATGTGTGTGTAAATGTTAATCCTATAAAAATATTTGACTTCTCTTTAATAAAAAAAAATGAGAATTCAACCTATGCATTGACTTGAATTATCCGTTTAAACTCAATATTTTACTTTTAGGGTCAAGTAAGTAGAGACCCCAAATTTGAATATCGTTAAATAATTAATCCGAGAATCCAAGATATTAATCCAAAATAAATATAATAAATAGTAGAAAAATGAAAAAACGAAAAATACTAACTATAAACCTTATATAGAAAAATTAACTTGAAACAATTCAAGAATTAAGGATATATATATATTATCCCTTCTTACATTATGGCATTGAATTGAAAGAATAAATAAAACCCCAGCTAGCGAAGCCGATTATTAACGGAAGATGGTTCGCCTTTTTTCCTTGCCCAAACTACCATGCTACTAACTACATAGGTATAGATGTAGCTGTTTCTACTACAATTAAATTCAATTTAAGCTGCAAATCTCTACTTGTTTGGTCCCAGATCAAGTAGATATATACGTGCATGCATGGAGCCATGGATTTCTATGCATAGCTGCACATTCCATACTGACATTTACTCCCTTTCTTGCACTTGTTGCCGCAGCCCCCACAGTTTTTCTTGTTAGACATCGGGTTCACACACTGACCTTTGCAGCAAATCTCCGGATACTTGCACTTCTTACCACACATGCCACAGTTGAGCTTGTCTGTCATCACATTCACACACTTCTTCTTGCAACAATCTGGTCCAGGGCTGCCCTTAGCACGACAAGCTCTAGGGTACTTGTCACATGTCATGACAGCCCGAGTCTGGGCCAGAAAGCGGTTTGCCCCTCGCAAAGATGAAGTTGTTTCTTGGTTCTCAGGCTGTGGAAGATCAGAATTTTCCTCATCTTCGTTATCAAAGTCAAGGAATGATTCTTCCTCAGGCGTTGTAGCAGAAAGAACAATGGCTAAAGACATGAGCATAGCTAGCAAAAAGAATATCTTAAGATACTTCATGTTGTGTGTATTAGAAATCAATCGAGCTAGGCAAGTAAAATGTGTATACCTCAAGAAGATATTGAAGTATTGATAGAGGAGAGATTGAGAGGGGTTAAGATATGGATGATTTAATGGAGAAGAATGAAGGCTTTGATGAGGTATTTATAAAGGGTTCCTCATCGTATGAAAACGAGTCGAATTTGAAAGGAAATTGCATGGTTTCTCATGTTGTGTGCTAGTAGTGGAGTGGTCTTATTCAACTTTTTTTTTTTCCAAGTTATATCAAAAAAGCAAGTAGTAAACCAAGTTAGGCTTTGAAAAAATAATATATTTTAAATTAGGTCTTGGATTAGGTAGGTGAGTCGCCTATTGGCATAGTTTTAAAACTCCATAAAACTCCATCAGATGATTGATGGGCAAGGCCTTGATTACAGGAGAGAGAGCAGGTTTAACCGTATGAATTCAAGTTATTAAAAAAACTAATTAAAAAAATATTATTTTAATTAAAAAAATTTAAAAAAAATAGTAAATTGATGATTGTGTTTTGATGAAGCTTGAGTTTGGTTGGATCAATTAAATTATCAGGTTAATTAGATAAAAAAAAATTTCTTCTTCAATCTAAGCTGTTTTAGGTTTCGGATCAGCGTGTATGTCAATTCACCGAGCTGGTCGGAGTGTTAAAATAATTAGCAATTGATTTCGTTTCGCACTCACTGTGTGTTGTTCCTTCATTCTTGTCAAGTACATGCATATGCATGATATAAAATAGGAGAAGGCAAGGATAATTGTAACTTCTTGCTACCATAATTATACGTCAACACAGATTATTAGAGTCCTTTTTCAGCAAGCATCTTTAGCTGACTTTTCTTGTTTCATTTTTCTCAAGCAAATCGTACAAGGCACCCTGCGTGTTTGACGAACTTGAAAAACCGTTATGGGAGCACTTCCACATAGTCTCTCGGTGACCTTCATCAGGATTGTTAGACAACATTACTTTAATTTGTATCTTAAGTTTCTAGCTCACCAGTATGACCAAGTGGTTCGATTGTTTTCGTCAAAAACTAGGGATCAACAAGCACCTGAAATGTAAAAATTAACCTTAATTGAATTTCTCAATATTTTGGGTTGCATTAGATCCACCTACACACGAGAAATTAAGAACGCATGGATGATCAACCACTGTTTGAAACTTAAAAGAGAGGAGTGAGTGAGAGGGAAATAAAAGAGAGGAGTGGTAAACTAGAATTCAAAACATTAAAGGATGTACAAAAAAAAATATTGCTAAGCTTCTAAACCAAGAACACTTCACTTATTAGTCCATGATAAAATATCGTCAAGGCCTCTAATTAAATCATTCCTTGTATATGTAAAGTTATTGTTCCAAATCTTTAACCAAAGTATAATTAATAAGGTGGAGAATGAGCTAAAACTGTGCATTCCAATCTGGCATTTTATTTTCAAAGATTACCTTGTTTCTTGCAGTCCAAATACCCCCATAAAATGCCATACAATAACATCATTAAGGCACTTCATTGGAACTTGTCTTTGACCATGTCCAACTATTGATTGATGATTTGATCTATTCTATTTGGCATGCACCCAGAGATGCCAAACCAATTCTAAACTTGTTACCACAATCTTCACGTGTGGTAGCAGTGAAGGAAAAGATGATTATCATGTTTTGTTTCATGTTCACAAAAGGGATATATTTCTTGGCTGTGATGTGTCAAATGATAATGCGCTAGGAAGGCTCTAGTACACACTCTGCCATGCAGTAACAATCATATGAACATTTTGATCTTCGGTGCGAAAAATCCTTTCCACAAGAGGGAAGAGTAAGGGAAGTTTCCTGGATAATAGATGTTATCAATTAAATCACTTTCGGACTAGATAGTATAAACACCAGTTGCTTCTCCTCCCCATATTCTTTTATCAGCTCTGTTTTTATGCAAAGTTATACCTACTAGCAGTTGAGTCATACTCTATAACCGCTCCTCTTTTAATGGTCTTATGCATCTTTTCTAATATGGCCTCCACTGCCACTAAGCTGAGACGTACTCCCTCATATCTAGCAAGCATAATGAAGGTGTTGTGGACAACGAAAATAGGCATGGATACAGATCTTTTAACATCTCATAACATAACCATTTATTTGTCTAGAAGTGGATGTGTCTGTCATTGCCAACCCGATACCAACAATTATTCTTCAAAGCCTCTCTAATTGCAAAGTCTGTGCTGATGAGAGAATTTATGGATTGCAATGTTTTTGAAATAGGTGGATGAAGTATTTGTTATGATGAAGTCATCTAAGATTTGCCTACCAAAGATGAAAGTTATCTGGTTAGCACTAATAATGCTAGACATAACCTGTCTCAATATGTTGGATAACAATTTTCCAATAATTTTTTACAAGCCATTCATTAAACTTATTGACCTATACTTTGAAAATTTAATAGGCAATTTTGTTTTCGGGACCAAAACTACATGAGAGACATTAACCCTCTTTGGTAATTTTCTAAGCCTAAAGATTCATGTACCATATCAAAAATGTCAGGCCCTATCATATGCTATATTGTCTTATAGAAGGTGAACGTGAACCCGATATGTGGAGAGTTTGGTGAACCCAAGTGGTCCCATTGTAGCTCTTCTAGTAGTGTCATTAGTGAACAAACTTGAAAAGTAAAAAAGTTACCGCCTTCTTAATGTCTATTGGAGAGGTATGTAGTTTATCATTATATTTGATTTGATTGATAAAGTTTATGCCTCTTCGAGTACTAGTTGTCATGTGCAAGAATTTTATGTTCTTATCCCCAAGCTTGCATAAGGTCTGTCATGATTTTTTACGCCAAATTGATCTCATACACTTACTTACATCTCACTGATTAGATCATAATATTTGCAGCTCAGAACATTCATCATTTCTAAGCTGCCTATCCTCTATTATATTCTCACTAGTTTGAATTTCATGCTGAAGCAACAATAGTTTTGAGTCCTGATTGTCAAACTCTTGTCTGTTTCAAATTCTGAGTTTTGTAGCCATAAATGCTAGCTTTTTAACTAATTAAAATCTCCCATCAAACTTAATATCACATATACACATTCCTTCCAAATACCCTCAAGTTTCTCCATAACCGACTATATATATACTCTTTAGTGTTGCAAGACTTTTTCAAATTAAAATATTAAGAGGTGAATTTTAAAAAAGAATTGACTAAAAGATCATTGAAACTAAAAAATAAAAAAAAAATTGATTATATTGCTAATTTTTATTAGAAATAGATTTTAGTTTTATCTACTTGCTAATCATATTATTTTTTTAATTGTGTGTGTGTGTGTATTATTTTCTGTTGAATAATAAATAATTCTTAGAATATAATGAATACCAAAACTCATTGAATAGGATATAGGACATGAGTATCTCATATAATAAATATCTAAAAAACTTATCTCATTAGTAATAAGTATGATATGGATATAATAGAAATGAATGCTCATTTTGAGTCTAGTTTCAACAATATTATGGGTTTTTTTTATATAGTAAATTGAAGTGGCTACAAGAGTATTTGAATCTTTGACTACAATTTTTGATGTCCGTTTTGCAAAGAAACACAAGATTCTACTGTTATAATATGGTTTTGTTTGGGTGATTTAAGGCTTGGTTGATGATTTCTTATCAATGAATTTTTTTTTTAACAGGGTCAATTGTAACACAAACTTTAGTACCTAATTTTCTACTCAACTCTGTGGTCTCTTTAGCTGGCTAGAAATATCTTGATATTCAACAATTTTTCACCAAATTAGGACTGTGTTCTCTTTAATCTTGCACGTAATAACCTGCTAGATTAAGTTTACTGATGAGCCTTTTCCACATATATATGATCTTATTTACTTAGAAGATGGACCAATGCTAGCAATGTTTAGGTTTTAATTAACTTGAAGTAACCACGAATTGGTTGATGGTTCTTCCATTAAGAAACCAGACATGTTAGTTATTTGATGTATCAATGTATTTTTAAATTTTAATTAAGATCATATCTAAAAAGGTTAAAGGCAGGGTGATAAACCTAAGATACTTAAAATGTCAAGCCCAGATGATATAGGCCTAGCTTGCTTTCAAGCCCAATATTTCTAAGTTCAACTGAGCACTGAGTCCAAGTAAATATAAATCTAACAAGCTAACATACCTAACATTCTTAGGTTCAGCTATATGCTGAACCCAAACAGATATGGGTCTAGCAAGCTATTAAACTCAACATCATTGGGTTTGCGCCTAAGTATGTTTCAAACGCTCAAGCTGTTTGAAACATTGGTTTTACTTCAATAAAGATAATATTGCATTATCGTTATTGATAATGGAATAAATGGCAGTCGATTTTGGTGACAAAAGTGCTTTAAACAATGGAAATCCATTGATAAATGAAGGTTGATATATGTTGGTGATTAGTTGTTGTCGGCCCTTATCAGTATGTTCTCCTAACCTACAAAGTCATTTAAAAATCATGGACTTGTTCTTTCCTTTTAAAAAGCCTATACCCAATCCACCTCTATTTGTTTCTCTAGCAACCACATGCCAAGCTACCTTACAAATCCTCTTATCAGTAGATACACCAACCCATAAAAACATTCATTGAATTATGGTAACCATACGAGCTACACTTGTAGGCATGAAAAAGATAGACATATAATACAATGGAAGTGATGAAAGGACAATTTTAAGAAGACAAACTCGCCCTGCTATGCTTAGTAGCCTTCATTTCCACATTCCCAATCTATTATGGATTTTAGTAATCACCACTTTCCATGTTGATAATCTTTTTGGATTTGCGCCCAATGAAAGACCTAAGTATGTAAATGGTAGTGTACTATTAATAATAAATTACATTTATCATTCTAGTCGTGTAGTCTTCATCAAGATTGATACCTACAAGATAGCTTTTATGGAAATTAGTTCACAGACCTGACGCCAATTCAAACTACCATAAGATCCTCTTCGCATTCATTAATGAGTTGTGGTTATTTTGCACAAACACTAAAGTATCATCTCTATATTATAGATGATTAATATATTCCTTGTTCACATATTCTATACCCTGAAAATAATCAGAGACAGAAGCCCTATGAAATAAGACTGACAACCCCTTAACAGCCAGATCAAACAAGACTAATAGCCTCTCTTATCTTATATATGGCAAGCTTTCTTGAGTGTTTGATTATGATTCCATAAGTGTTTTATCTTAGATGATTGGTGCTCAACAGGATGGATACTATAAAGTATTTTTAATAGTACAATCAATCTAAGCAAAATATTTGGGTCAGCTAATCATGCTTAGATTATAGTGGCCTTATCAATGGCTACACAACGCCCTTAGCTCTATGTTGCTCAGAATTTTTAAAATTTTTAGATCCTATATCTGACACAGATTTATGTGTCGACATATATATCTATGTGTCTTACCTGACTATTTTTTAAAATTCTTTATTTATTTTCACATAATTGAAGTGTCCAAATATCCATATCCGAGTGCTCAATGTTGGACACAAATATTCTTAGTGTGTTTTTGGTATTGTGGTGAAAGATGCTTTTTAAAAGTGATTTTCACTTAAAAATATATTAAAATAATTTTTTTATTTTGACATCATCACATTAAAACCATAAAAAAAACACTAAAAAATATGAATTAATTTTCAAAATAAATACACCTTTAAAACATACCCAAACATAAATAGAAACACACTCTCGTACCATCAAAAACAAAAATTGGAAGCAACATACTAGGAGATTTCATATGAATTGGGTTATTGAATTTAAATGTCAAAAAAGGATCTATTTTAAAGAAAGAATTAATTGTTATGACAATTTTGGAGAATCCTCTTTGTTTTATTGTTTGATTCATTTTGAGTTTTTCTGACATGGATTTGTGTGTGATGCATGGTATTGAGGAACTTGAGATTGATGTTTGGATCTTAAATGTAATTACAAATTCAAGCTTCGAGGTCTATTTTGCTTTCCAATTTATTTGAAGAATTAAAAACTTTATTATTTTTTTACTATCTAGTTAAAAACCAAGTTAACAGGCCCGTAATCTTGTAAATGGTATCTTCGGATCGATGGTTAGAAATTCTAGACTGATGGAGAGCACAAGAGAGAAGTATTAAACATAATTTTGGATTAAAATTCATAGAAGTAATGATTACATAAACTTGAAAATCAACAACATAAAATCCAGGCAAAAGCTAGCCCACCCCAAATCGATTGCTTGCCTTTATTGGTAACACACAGCACAATCCTATTGACCATGCATGACATGACTAACCCATCTGATGTTGCTAGCTAAAGGTCCATGAATTCCATTTCTCATGCAAAATCTAATTAATTAGCATAGCTACACAGTCCATACAAACAAGAGCTTCCCTTTTTGCACTTTTGGTTACACTTGCCACAGTGTTTCTCATCAACAGAAGGGTTAACACACTTCCCTTGACAACACATCTCTGAATACTTGCATCTTTTGCCACACTTACCACAATTAAGCTTGTCGGACATCACATTAACACACTGTTTTCTGCAGCAGTCAGGCCCAGCACTTCCTTTGGCACGACAAATTGGGGGGTACTTGTCACATGTCATGGTCACTTTACTAGCTAGGAAACGACCACTTCTAAGGAGATGTGGTTGTTCCTCATCTCTTTGCAAGGGAAGGTCATTGGTGCTATGTTTTTCTATGCTCACATGGGATTGTTTAACCATTGGTGTTGCTGATTGAATGTTGGCCAAAGCTACAAGCACTAGCAAGGTAAACAAAATTGTTGATGACTTCATGACTAGGGACCTTTTGAGAGTTTGTAAGGTAATTATAAATAATGATGCTAGCTTTCGGTGAAGGGAGGAAGGATACTTGTGAAGGTATTTATAGCAAGCTATTAGGGAAAAAATTTCCAATTTTTTTCCATAATGGTGGATCCGGAGGTCCTTTTCTTCAGTGGCCAAGTATTTATTTTTTTCGTGCCTAAAATAGGAAAAATAGGAAATTGGGAAGAGGAGAAGAACCTAAACCGTGGAGGATAGAAAAGCATATTGATCAATCTATAGGTGCACGCGAAACTTCGTGAACATGGATACCTCAGACATGTGTTGGGCTCATATGGCCCCAACCAAGGCTGTAAGAGTACATGTAATTAAATGTCTTTGGTCAGGCTAATACTTGAGTCTCTTCGTTGTCATATGATTTTTTGTACCTTGTTAAACAATAATTACTAAAATTAACTTTTTGATTATGTAATTACTCATTATATCTTATCTATTTGGAAAAAAAAATGTTCAAAGAAAAGTTAGAGAAGGTTAAAAATGTGATTTAATTTATGACGTTTTGCGTCTTAATCATCGATCTGCTTTTAAAATTGTTTTTTATTTTTAAAAAATTAAATTAATATTTTTTAAATATTTTTGAATAATTTTAATATATTGATATAAAAAATTTTAAAAAAATATTTTAATATATTTTTAATTATAAAACACTTTTAAGAACATCGGGCTAAAATACAAACTTACTGTCAGCTGCCCCTGTAATCAATTGGTTACACAGTGAACGCCTAGCGAACAAAGGAGAATGACTGTTGCAAATGAGTTGTCGAAAGAGAGGGAAGCAGACTTTCTTCACAGTTAATGACCAATTCAAAGCCCGCAATCTGCAGCCCACATTACTAATAAGCTCCTGCAATTTTCATTTTGCTTTTTCCAGTGTTTGATTTCTAAATTTCATGTCAGTTATAGAAGCACGTTCTTTCCTTCAATTACCTTGGCAATTGCGTGAAGGCATCTCACAATTTCCTTTACAGAAGATAAGGGTTGGGATTTTGCTTCAAGTTTTGACTTTTCATTATTTCCAAATCATAGATATTTATTTCTCCACAGTTTGGCTACCTTGCAATATGCAATGACCAAGAACATTCATATATAGGTGACAAGCAGGTCCAAAGCATGTGTTGCAGACTTGAAAACAATATTTTATTCTCTTCTCTTTAATTAGTCCTCCGTCAACTTCTCCTCTGATAGTTGCCAATAATCCGTGACGAAAGTAAATGAAGCCTGACTTTTGTAGGCAACTTCTCCTCTGATAGTTGCCATTACTTCCGTTCTTATGAACATGCATCAGGAAGAAACTACTTGATACTGTGTACCTTCCCTATGCACATGCTTAGTTTGACCGATGCTTGCGGTTTTGCTTTGTGTTGAAGCAAATGCCTGATCATATGCTAAACCATTAATGAGCAGCTAGATTAATTAAGTATCACTTTTCTCTTTCTTTATTTGAACTTTACAACTGTTTCCCTCATAAAATTATAGAACAAATTAAGTAGGAATATCATGTCCTCAAAGGGATAGTCCAATGGTTAAAATTTGTGATTTCCATCGATGGATCTCATGTTCAAATCTTAGAAGTGTTGGAAGAAACCTGGATGTTGTATAAGATCAAAAAACTAATACAAAGTAAAAAATTCAATAATAAAAGGAAGAAACGAATATTTTTAATTAAGTATTTCTCTCTAAATTCTCTTAGTTATTTTTTTTTGTACAACTTAATAATGTTGAATTAAAAACATTTTATAGCCTTAAAGTCCTAGACAATCAAGAAAATAAATTAATACAAAAAAGTGTTAATCTTAACAGGAATTTGATTCTACCGACTGAATCGATCAATGATTTTTTAATAGGTCAATTAATTTATTTAATCCAACTGGTCAATTAGTTCTCAATCGATAAACTGATTTCTTTGTTATTTAAAAAAACTAAAAATCGAGTTTAATTTTCAACAAGGAAGGATAGTTAAAGGCTTGTTGGGGCTCACAATATTAGAACAAAAAGAAATTAGGAAGATCATTGTATTTTTTTTTCTTTTCTATAACTATATATAGATGAAAAGATTTTAAGGTGTTATTTGTTTTTGCAGCTCAGTCACGTTTCTGAAAATTTTTATTTTTTATATTTTTTTGATCGTTTTAATATGTTAATATCAAAAATAAATTTAAAAAATATTATTTTAATTTATTTTCAAGTAAAAAATACTTTAAAAAAATTAGTATCACAATATCAAATACTATTTGATTTCAATTTCTTGCCGTGGTAGTATTCATCTTTATGCTTGCCATTCATAAACTTAAACTCCAATTACTCTTATTCATATTTATGGATTTCATTTTTATTCAACATTTGGTTCATCAATGCATTGTAATGAAGATTATGAGTATTAAAGAATAATATAAATTATATTGAAAATTTATTTAAAATTTTTGAATTAAAATAATTTTTAAATATAATAGCAGAGATTCTTTGATATATGAATCTATGCAAATTTAAATTTAAATTTAAAAAATTTATATTTTGAATAATATATTAAAAAATAATATAAATTATATTTTAAAATCAATCCACTAAAAATTTTTAAATTTAGATCGTTGTTTGACATATTTATGTTCACGTTCACACATGAAGATCTTGTGACTGCAAGGTTATGCTACTGTAAACTTTTTTTGCTCATTTATACTGGGTGGTAAGATTACAGCTATATATGCTCTCATAATGTGGTGATGTGACATACATTAATGAGCCAACACATGCACCACAATGCTCTTTGGAGCAAGCAAGAGACTCAATTTTGCAGAAACAAGAAGACGTACACAACAGAAAATTATACAGTTTGTGAAGCAATCATGCATAGCTACACATCCCATAAACACAAAATTCGCCCTTCCTGCACTTCTTGTTGCATCCACCGCAATTTCTTTTATCGAAAGACGCGTTCACACACTGGCCCTTGCAGCATATTTCAGTGTACTTGCACTTGTACCCACACATACCGCAGTTCAATCGGTCCTTCTTCACGTTAACACATCTCTTGTTGCAGCAATCTGGTCCTGCACTTGTCTTCAGTCGACAAATTCGAGGGAATTTGTTGCATGTCAGATTGGCTATCAGGTTTTGTTGAGACAGGACGCGACCAACCCCTCGTAAAGAAGTCACTTCTTGGATTTCGGACAACGAGAGTTCACTTTGCCTGTTTGAATTTTCATTAATGTAACTGTCTAAATGCAAAGCTGTAACGGTACTAGCTATTGTTGAGAGAGCAATGAAGAGCTTTAGCAACTTCATGGTTACTAGCTAGTATATATGAAACAAGGATTAGTTGGATGGGAATTATTTTGATAGGAGATTGGCTTTTATAGAGAAGTTTTTGTAAGAGAGTTGACATTAGGAAATTGAATTTACAAGTTTTGCTTTCTCTCTGTCGTCTTGATTCATCACAATGCTTAGAAATGACTAAATATCATTAAAGAAGAATTGAGTTGATTAAATTTAAAGAAAAGTTGGCCTCCGTAGGGAAAAAAAAGGTCAAATAGATAGCAAAATTACTCCAAGCAAATAGTTTTAATTTTACGCCACTGTTTCTAGTATTTGATAAATCCAAAAATAATAAAACCAGCCCATTTTATAGGACTAATTTGAGGACTTTTCAGAACTTAATTGATTACAGAAGCCGACTCTCCTTTAAAGTTGAGGTTTTGGGATTTCTTGCTAACTCAATTTTAATTAGGTTTTCTTAAAAAAAAATTATTTTTCATTCAAAAAAAAATACTTCAAATCAATCATGCATACACATCTGACAATTTATGATCTTGTTGAATAGATATTGAAAAATTGATTGAAAATTCGGTCAATACTACACAAATTTAAGGACTAGCATGACAAGATTGCAAAGTTTGACGGTCTAATTTTGAAAAATAAAAGTAATTAAGAAAAAAGTTGAATATGAAAGCAAAATTGCAAAAATTGAATAAATTCAATTGCTTAATTGAACTTTGAAAGGTCTTAATTGACTTAATTAAGGATGAATTTAAAAAAATTAAAAGTTTGAAGAGTTAATTAAAAACTGAATTGAAAAAATCTAAAAGCAATGACTATTTTGCAAGGAATGCATAAATCTAAGAGTTCAATTGGAAAATTCTAGGAGTAATATTTAAAAGATTACGAAAGATAAAAATAATTTTAGACTTAAGTGAAAGTTAAAAAATAATTTTAATTTAACTTAAATTTTTTTATTAAGCGACTTGCCATCTAGCTTTAAATCAAGATCCTAAACGACATGCCATTAAAATACTATTTATTATTTTATCTCTTTTGAATATAGTTATCAAACTTGACCCGAGAGTTAACCTGGTTAAGTGGTCGGGTTTCGAGTTTCATGAATCAACCTGAGTCAACCCGAAAAAATTAAAAAATATATATTTAAAATTTTAATATTTCATATGAAAAAATTAAGAAAACATTAATGTGAATATAAGCTATACATGATGTAAATAATGAAGTTTAAAATAATATTTTAAAATTTTTTTTATCCCACATTGAAAAAAAATAACTTTTTTCTCGTGAACATAAATTATATATACTAAAGGGCTTCAAATTTCACATTGAAAAGATATTATATTATCATTTTAAGTTGAAGTATTTAAACCAAAAAGTTAATTTTCCCACATTGAAAAAATATAATTTTTTTTATAAATATAAAATATATATATATATAAAAGGATTTTAAATTCAAATTAAAAAAATAATTTTTTTCTTGAAATATATACTAAAGGTATTGGACAAGAAGATCCTGTAATCCGGCTTGAATTTTTGGTTGCGATCTTTTCATCATCCTGTGATTTAATTTTGAAGTGTTTGTGGATTTGGGTTTTCTTACTTTTGTTTGATGGGCTGATGTTATAATACAATAAATCGTAGTTTGAGTTTATGGGCTATATTTTTTGTCAGCGAGTTGGGCTGCAATGGAGGCTGGGTTGGGTTTGTGTTTACGAATGGGCTGACTTTGTTTGTTTATATAAAGGTGCTTTGTTTTGGTGGTTAGAAAT
>Ga0325410_1002901_pt1 | contig 19275 bp, 16 predicted proteins | sample PopdelMetagenome_16_FD_206182 | JGI IMG/M metagenome (GOLD analysis project Ga0325410, IMG submission 206182) | Populus deltoides microbial communities from Bellville, Georgia, United States - Xylem-PdIQD-R3 | ecosystem: Host-associated > Plants > Phyllosphere > Stem > Wood/Secondary xylem... | reverse complement strand
TTTTAACCAATAAAATCTTATTTTGAAATTTTAAAATTTTATTTTAAAATTAAAAATAATTATTTTATGTTTTTGCAAACTTTTCAACATAAATTTCTCAAGATTCTCAATTTTCTTCAATTTTTGTTGTTCTCTTATGCCTATTTTAGTAAGATAAAGACTTTGATATTATGTTAATAAATGTTTTGATCTAAGGGACAGATCACCATTTGATGGTGATCGAGGCACACACATTATCCTTTTTCTTTTTTCTTTTTTTTTTAAGAGAGGCAAACTCAGGGTAAAATAGGGTATGTCAATAAAAGCAAGCCTTTTCTTTTATTTTATTTTTTCCCCCTGGTTTTCTTGGTCAGTTCTAAGACCAACAAAAACATTGCAATAAGATTTAAACATAACATCAACTTCTATTTATTTGTAACAGAAAATTATTTGTTATTTAAAAAATTAGAAACAAGATAAAAAAAAAAATACCTAAGCAAACATAATTACTTATTACAACATTTCGGTTTTGCTATTAGATTTGAATTTAATTGATTATTTTCATTATTTTAATCAACTTTAATAATACATCATTGATCAACCGTTCGAATTTTATATAATCAACGGGTTATTATTATTATTATTATTTTATTCAATCTAATAATATATCATTGATCAACGATATAAATTTCAGATTATAAATTTAATGAGTTGATATGTGTATGAATAAAACATTCAAACTATAATTTTAGAAAATAAAAAGGGATTATTTTGCTATATTAAAAAAAACTGGCTCACAGCAAAACACGTCTCGAATCAAATTCTAGTTCAGCAAATTATTGAATTGACTTGTTAAATAGAGTTTTATAACTATATTTAACACTAGTCTTGAATAGTGAGGGGAGAAATTATAGATTGAAAGCAGTTTTTACTAATGAACAGGCATATCACAGGACATAGATTACGATTCAAATAAAAATAAGAACAGACTAGAAATTAAAAGACTGGATCAAACCTTCATCAAATAACTACTAATTAACAAGGTCGCTTGCGTTCTTAACACACAAAGTGATTTCTTTCTGTTTTTTTAGTCTTTTGACCTGACCTCCATGCTTCAACTACATGGAAAATAGCCATGACAACCACACCATGGAAAAGATAGCAGATCAAAGTGAAAGCAATGTACAAAGGGCGTAGCGTAATGATAAAGGGTTTGAGATCTACATAGCAGGTCTCAAGTTCGAGTCAGAACGTGCACCTCTTGTAAAAACCTGGGACAGCCGGGGTTTTACTTCCTCATCTGGACCCACAAAGTGCGCTTTCCGGAGAGGTGAGGTTTCTTCGAATCCAAAAAAAAAATATATATATATACCACAGAAGCTAGCACAGACCTCAGAATTAACCACAAGTAGATGGCATGCCAATTTCGATATCTAGGGTTGTTGGGTTGTGAAGTTGTAATCCTTGGCATCCAAGCAATCCAAGCAATCACTCGCCTTCCAAGTTTGGAGTGTTCCTTCCATTTCACTCTTCTTATGTCTATGCTGAGATCTAATCTAAGTGAAGTCAACCTTCTTCTTCATATTCGAAGGATATAATTTATTGCCATGCATTGGAAAGATGGGCCTAGTTTTATTTTATTTTAAATTGTTCCCATATATTATCAAGTCACAAAGCAAAGATATAATTAGATTATTGATTTGCATCGTGATACAGTTGAATCAATTTTTTTTAATAAAAAAATTTATTCAAGCGTTATTAACATGTTTTCTAATAAAAAAAATTTTAATCATAAACTCAAAATATAATGTATATTGGACAACATTTTTTTACAAAATTGATATGATAATATATTAGATGGAATTGTTTTTTAAAAAAATATTGAGAATACAACATATTAGATTGGCTCGGGATAACTTATCAAATTTATAACTCGGGTCATAAGATCGTGATAACCCTATAAAAAATCAAAATAAATTATGAAGGTCAATTCCTAATCAATCAAATGTTAAAAGGCAAAATTAAAAAATAAAATATTAAATTAAAAAAAGAAAAAAATACCCAAGTAAACTCAGGTTAACCTACCAAACTTACAACTTGAGTCATGAGATGAGATAACCCCATAAAAAATAAATCAAAAAAATTACAAAAATCAATTTCCAACTAAACCTATATTGAAGTATAAAATTGAAAAAAAAATCAATTAAAAAAAACAAAAACTAAGTCAACATCAACTAACTTGTTAAACTCGCCACCTAAGTCATAAGATTGGAATAAATTCATAAAAAGAAAATAAAAAAAAATATGAAGCTCCATTTCTAACGGATCTAATATTCAAGATTGAAATTGAGAAAAATAAATAATGAGACTATAATAACTCCACTGAAAACAAATTAAAATTTTTTTTATGAAACTTAATTCTCAAGCAATATAATATTAAAAGATAGAATTAAAAACATAACTAAATAGATCTAAAATTAAATGTTGAAATCGAGAAGAAGAAAAACTAGATTCGTGAGATTAATATATAACCCAACAGAAAATAAATAAATAGAAAATTATAAAACACAATTCCTAAAACAATTAAATATTACATGATAAAATTAAAAAGAAAAAAACTAAATACAAAAAAGAACAAGAAGATTGGATTGTTGAAAGGTTAAATTGAAGAAAAAAAGATAAACAGAAAAAGCAAAAAAAATATGCAAAACACTATTCTAATTAATAATGTTTTGTAGATGTGACTATAGTAATTAGTCATACTTCCTAGTGTTTTGTTAATAAAAAGAGGTGGAATGAGGAATTCATAAATGAGGGTTGAAATAAAATAAATAAATTATCATGATTAATTTCAAAATAAGGGATGCATTAGGATTTTTAGAAAAGTTATTTATTTTCTTAATTTTTTTCTATTTAGTTTATAAAAGTAAGTATTATGCTTAATAATTTTATTTTTTCTTAGTTAGTTTAAAACTTTTATTGTTTTTCCTTTATTTTTGAGTTTTATAGTTTTTTGAGGTTAGTTTTTGGATTTTATATAAGAAGTTGTAAGTCTCTTGGAGAGGTAAACTATTTAAAACCAAATATTCAGTAATAAGATTGAAAGTTAGGGTTTCTTTGTGATCCTTTCTTTTGAGAATTATATGTTTTTTTGTGCTTATTGTATTTTTTGTATTGTTTCCTTCCGTGTCAATTGGTATTAGAGTCTAGTGATACCAATAATTATTTTTTTGTTTGTGCTGGATTAACATGGATGGAAGAGATATTAGAACAAGATATGCTTTTATATATATATATATATATATATATATATATAAGGGGATGAGGAGGTTCCTCTTGAAAAAAGAAATATTCAAAAACCAGTGATAGGTAACATATTGAAAAATTGAAAGGAGGTGTTTAGGATATGGTGATAGAAAACATATAGAGACAGATTGCAAAATCAACTCGTTTATTGGAGGAGGTGAAGAGCCTGAAAGATCGTGAAGAGAGTCATTGTTGATCCATGTCTAATTTTGAGAATCATTTTAGAGGCTTGAACAGAGAAAACAACTTATTAATCTGAATGAGAATAATTCGTAGTTCTCTTGTAAATTGAAATCAAACATCAAAATTTGATGAGAATGTTAAAGGTGATGTTGAAGGATGTGCATCAAATTTGTTCGAGGAGGACTTTAGAATTGATGAGATAAAAGATGATGTTATTGTATTTTGATAAAAGTTGTGAGACATGTTTTCAAATCTTCTTCTAATGCTAAAAGTGGGCCCATTATTAGGGGAGCTAAGCATATTGATATGATGTTTTTAGCAAAAAATCAAGCACGTAAATATTGGAAACTCTTGATTAAACATTCACAAGATCGAGACAAAACACAAATTAAACTTGAGGAGGAGTTTTTTTCAATCTAGAAAGACTGATATAGAATGATTTTTTTAAAATTTTTTTCTTGGTTTTTTTTTTAATTTTTTCATGTTTAGTTGATAATATTAAATATTATGATTAATGATTTTATTTTTTGTAATATGTTTATGATTTTTATTTCTTTTTCTTTATTTCCAGGTTTTCTATTTTGTTTAGATTATTTTTTGAGTTTATTTAAAGAATTGTAAATCTTTTAGAGGGGTAGACTATTCAAAAAAAAAAAATTCAATAATAAGATTGTTAATTAGGATTTATGTGTAATCCATTGTTTTGAAATTTTGTGTTTTTGTATTTATTATCTTTTTTTTTATATTATTTCTGTATTAGTCAATAAGTTAAAGTTATAAACACTAAAATAAAATAAAAATAATTTTTGGGGATGCTAAATACCAAATTATTTTGAAAAATAAAGGTTGTTCGGTATCATTCATGTTTTCAAAAACCAAAATTTAAAACTTTTTTTCCTCTGTTTTTTTTTAAATAAAATTTCTATAATTTTGACGAAGCTTGCTGGTTTTGCATTTAAAAAAAAATTAATTAATTTTTTGTTTGAAGATAGAACAAAAAACAAAAACAGTAATATTAAAATAATAGTTGATTATTGTTTTGAAACAGAAAAAATAAAAATAAAAATAAAAATAAAAATAAAAATAAAAGAGACATGTTATTTTATACCTCATGTTTTAATAATGTATAAATTTATTCTAAAAATGATTTGTTTTATGTACTTGTTTTTATTTCTCTAATAAAATATGTTTTTATCTTTTTATATTTATTTATTCTATTCTAGGATATTAACAAGATGAAACTCAAATAAAATCAAACAACATCAATTTAAGAGTTAAAGCTGAAAATTCTCAAAACTTCTAGGATTGCGCATGGACTTCCAAAGCAAAACCTCGTTTATCGTGGTCATAATTTTTTTTTTCATGAACGCATTTAAAAATAAAAATATATATTTTTTAATTACTCTCCTAATCTCTTTCTCGTTATTTGAGGAAGGCCTCATTTTTTACACGAACCATTTTAGATTTGTTGGAGCCACAACCCATAAAGTCTCCATCTTTATAAATCTCTCTCCTCTCTCTCACCCCATAACTATCGAACTCTCTCTTCTCTTTTTGTGAGTTACAGTGATTGAAAATGGAGAAGAAACTAGTGCCTTGTTTGGTTTCATTTGTTTTGATATTGTGCAGCGTGTCCCATGTTAGATCAGATGCATCTGATCATCGTTACAAAGTTGGAGATGATGTCCCTCTCTATGTTAACAAGGTTGGACCTTTTCACAATCCCAGGTAATCCAATTCTCGATCTTTCTTGCCGTTTTTGATTAGGTTAAGGTTATTGGTTTTGTGGGGTGTCTTCAAGTTTGGGACTTTTGATGATTTGGGAAGTTGGGGTATGTGGGATATGGATTAGAAATGGAATTGTGAGTTGGGTTTTGGAGAATTTGATTTTAGCATTAATGTGTCAGATTCTGTAGAATCCATTTTTTTTTGGTTTTATGGATTGGTTTCTTCAATTGTTGTGGATCTGAGCTTATGGGAAGTGGATCTTATGATTTGGTTTCCTAAAAAGGAAGATCAAAGATTGGAACTTGGAGTTTAACATGAAAATGCTGTTGATGTCACTTAGTTGCTAATTAAGTTGGAAATTTAGCATAGCTTAATGGTTGTACAAGCAGTTGATCTAGTGGATCCCTGGGGAGATAGTTTAGGAAATGCTTAATGGGATTTTGGAATGCAAGCTTTTTGATAGAAACATTTGCAAGTAGAGTCCGTTAGTTAAAGCCCAGAATAATGTCCAGTGACTAGGTTTTGATTTCTGTTTCTGGTTGTTTCTTGTGAGCTGGAAAAGTTTAAGTATTGGGTTTTCCTTTGTTATTGCTGAACTTGGATCTCAGTTTTAGATCTTTAAGCAGTCGCTGGAACTCTTTTTCTGCAATCGTACATGAAATTATGCCGGAACTTAATTGATATCTACTGTGGTCATCTCTAGACTTTTGGTTTTCATTTTGAGACTTCAACTGTGAAAACTTTCGTTAGTATTTTTTTTTATTCATAATTGTTTCATATTGTTTCTTTCTTGTTCATTCTGTCAGTGAAACATACCGCTACTTTGATCTGCCTTTCTGCTCATCAGGTCTGCATCAATTCACATTACTCCTACTATACATCTTTGTTTTATTGTGGAAGTTTACTGACGATGCTTATTACAGGTCCTACAAAGGACAAGAAAGAAGCCCTTGGTGAAGTGTTGAATGGGGATCGTTTAGTCACTGCCCCATACAAACTTGACTTTTTAAATGACAAAGATTCTGAAGTTGCATGCAAAAACACGCTGACAAAGGAACAAGTTGCTCAGTTCCGAGAAGCAGTTTCCAAGGACTACTACTTCCAAATGTATTATGATGACTTGCCCATTTGGGGTTTCTTAGGGAAAGTTGACAAGGAACGCAAGAATGACCCTAGTGAATACAAATATTACTTGTTTAAGCATCTTCACTTTACAATCTTTTACAATAAGGATCGTGTCATTGAGATCTCTGCACAATCTGATCTGAACAATGTTGTGGACCTTACTGAAGATAAAGAAGTCAATGTGGAGTTCATGTATTCAGTTAAATGGAAGGAAACAGATATAACATTTGAGAAAAGGATGGACAAGTATTCACAATCTTCTTCACTTCCTCATCACTTGGAAATTCATTGGTTCTCAATTATTAACTCATGTGTGACAGTTCTCCTCTTGACTGGTTTTCTTGCCACAATTCTCATGCGAGTCCTGAAGAATGATTTTGTCAAGTGAGAAGAACATTTCAATGAATATGTTATTAAAACATGTCTGCTATGTTGTTTAAACTGTCATTTTCTTATTTTTTGATCTTCCCATTTGTAATAGATATGCTCATGATGAGGAGTCAGCTGAAGACCAAGAAGAGACTGGGTGGAAGTACATCCATGGTGATGTATTTAGATATCCGAAGTATAAGTCTTTGCTTGCAGCAGCAGTTGGCTCTGGCACCCAGCTGTTTACCCTGTAAGTTCAACTTCAAAGCTGTGCTTTTGTTGGTTTTGTCTCAAATCCATTTTTTAAAGTTATTCTGTTGCTTAGCAGTCTGCTAACTTTGCTTACATATGTGCATTGGCAGCACAATTTTCATTTTCGTGCTTGCTCTAGTTGGTGTCTTTTATCCTTATAATCGTGGAGCTCTATTTACTGCACTGGTTGTCATATATGCTCTGACAGCTGGGATTGCAGGCTACACTGCAGCCTCTTTCTTTTGCCAACTGGAAGGAACAAATTGGGTAACTTGTTAAGAATTCCTTTTTCATTGCCTTTTGCACTTATCATTGTCATTGTTTGGTGTGTTCTAGACAATTGTTGTTACTGTGTGTCTAAGGATATTGTAGTTGGTATCAAATTTGGTAAATGGATATATAGGAATTCTCAGTGTTTCTTTGGAATGTGCTTTGCTTTAAGATAAATGCTTGGTGAAAATTGACTTTTGTCAGAATCAATTTGGTTTTGCTATAAACACTTAGTGGAAATTGGCTGAAACATGGAAATGGGGGTCAAAACCACCTCGTGTTTGGATAATGTTTTCCTCTCTTATAATAGCTGAACTAATTGGGATGCGAAAGAGAAGCTTTTCGAGAGAAAGTAGTGAAAGAAAACAATGTGCTTGAAAGTTGGTGTTCTGCTTCCTGAAGGCTTGCACTACACTTGAAAAGCTAACCTGAGAAGACAATAAATTAGAGCTCAACTGTTCACAGTTTCTTCTAATAAATTTACATACATTGAAACTAAGTAATTGTAGAATTGGATACGAGTGCAATTGACTATTTTGTGCTGGTTGTGGCTTTCTGAAAATTAGCATGGTTTGCATTCATTAGTATTATGATAGTGACGTTAATTGATCATTATTAGAATGATATAATCACTTTTCAGCAGCATTGTTTGAATCCATGATGTCTTATGCTCTATCATTGCTGAACTTCTAGCTACTCTAGAAACTACCATTCAACTCTGAGACATGCTAGGCTAAGAAGTTCAGAAATTCTGGTGTTGCAGGTCAGGAACTTGTTATTAACTGGAGCCCTATTTTGTGGACCCCTGTTTCTCACTTTCTGCTTTCTTAATACCGTTGCAATCACGTATAGTGCCACTGCAGCATTGCCATTTGGAACAATAGTGGTGATATTTCTTATTTGGGCTTTGGTAACAACTCCATTGCTGGTACTGGGTGGGATTGCAGGGAAGAATAGCAAGGCTGAGTTTCAGGCTCCCGTCCGCACCACTAAATATCCCAGAGAGATTCCTCAGTTGCCTTGGTATCGGAAAACACTTCCTCAGATGGCCATGGCAGGATTCTTGCCTTTCAGTGCAATATACATTGAACTTTACTACATATTTGCCAGTGTTTGGGGTCACAGGATCTACACCATATACAGCATCTTGTTCATTGTTTTCATCATTCTCTTGATTGTCACTGCTTTTATAACAGTGGCGTTGACATATTTCCAACTTGCTGCTGAAGACCATGAGTGGTGGTGGAGGTATGTTTTACTTTTTGATAGATATAATTTCATGTGTAAAATGCTAATATCTCTGAGCTTATTGTTTCAATTTTGCATCATTATCAGCACAAATAAAATGTCTGGGAAGTTTTGCTCACAAATAACATTCTTTAGTTTTGTTTTTTCGTTTCCAACTTTTTGTGCAATGGTAGCAGATTGTGTTTTTTCATTCTATGTTTTCACTCTTGAGATGTTATTTAAATTACTCGAAATATTCAAGTCACAAAGTAATTTTTTCATCATCGGGTTCCTGTTATGAATTTTCCTGATGTAACAGTCTCCTAGCTTGCTTTTTTTTTCATCCATTGCATGAATTTTCCTTGTGTTTTCTGAAGTGTCTTGTTTTAAAAGGATATCTGGTTGCCTGATTCATAATTCTACACACTCACCCCTCTGAATTTGGTGTTGGTCAGGTCGTTCCTTTGTGGTGGATCAACTGGATTGTTCATTTATGGCTATTGCTTGTATTACTACTATGCAAGATCAGATATGTCAGGCTTCATGCAAACCTCCTTTTTCTTTGGCTACATGGCCTGTGTTTGCTATGGTTTCTTCCTCATGCTTGGCAGTATTGGGTTCCGTGCCTCCTTGTTTTTTGTCCGCCACATTTACCGTTCAATCAAGTGCGAATAGCAAGCCATATCATCTTCAGTATGTTCAATGGGTACGCACACGCTCCTGTCGTTTCTGTTAACTAGCTTAACTGTTGAGATCTACACGGTTGTATCCATGAAAGTAATCGTATCTCTCATGTTACAGGTGAAGCAGCAGTTGGCTGGGAAATCTGCTCCTGGATTGATGGAGTTCAATGTCACAACTTTTGAGAATGCTGGCACATCACATGTAGGACTTTTAAGATCTTTTATAGGAAGGGAATCAAGGGATTGTGTAGGACTTTAGAATGCAGTTAATGATTTGTAAGCACAAGCTGTCTGTTTGGAGTCAATTGTAAGCTACCGCCGTTATTTAACAGAAAACAAGTGCCCCATTGTCGGCAATGGCGAGTCTCAGACAATTACAGCTATGGTGCCGATACATAATGGTAACGGCCGTTATTGTAAAAATAACTGGTCAATAACGGACTACTCACTCATATGATTGTTGTCTTCGCATTTTGGGTTCAAGTTTCACACTTCACCTCTTCTGATAGTTATAATATAGTGCTTAATGCTTATATGACATTTAACTAATGAATCCTTATTATCTTACATGTAAAAACGTTAAGGAATTTATATCCTCAAGGAAAATTGCGATGACCCTACAACCAACAACAGCGAAAGCTACCGAAATTTGGTAGCCAAACGTGCTTAGTACTCTCAGTAACGACGGTTTTTGCATGGTCAAGGCATTATTTAAAATTGCTAGAGATACAATCTCTTGAATAGAAAGGTATTCCCTTGCAAAGATTCATGGAATTTACATCCTCAAAGAGGAAAATTGTGCTGGGTCAGAAACCACTGACAAAAGAAAACATATTCGAAATATGACCAAGAATGTTCTCTTGCGTATTTAATATAACAAGTTAAATTGGAAATTATCTGAGTTTTTCTGAAACAATTGTACACATGAAACTTAAAAGATAGATTGGGGCTAATGTGCACGCAGCCTTACAGCTCAACAACACGCACTCAAGTGCTTCCATGAATATCTTCTGCGGAAATCTGGAACTATGACTAGAGAAAGGGGGGGGAAGTTTATAATGGCGAACATTTTCTTGATTCAAACAGAAATTTGGCCTGGCTGAAGACCTCATTGATACAGCTGATGTGACAGCCACTGAAGCTACTGTTTGAAGATTGAACTACCTACCTCCAAGTGGAACCACCGAGTCTAAAAACCTCTTCACCATCATTATCCCTCCGAGGAACCCTTTCCAGGCCAGCATCCCCTTTCTGATCACTAAGATCACCATAAAGATCTTTGAGCTTAGCCAGATTGCTAGGCGCAGATGTCTTATCCTTGTTTCCATCCCTTTGAGGAGTTGGATGGCGATCAAATGGTGATGCGCCAGCTTGCGAGCTTCGGCTCCTGCTCCTGCTTCGACTGCGGCTTCTATAAGAACTACTTTCTCTATAATGCCTACTTCTGTCACGGCTGCTCTGTTCAGAATCCCTTCTGCTTTCCCTATCAGTGTACCTGGAACTTCTATCATAATCATACCTTCTGTATCTATCCCTTTCCCGATCCCTGTCTCTGTCCCGACTCTGATCCCAATCCCTTTCACGATCCCGGTCCCTTTCTCTCTCCTGATCCCTATCCCGAAACCTGTCCCTCTCTCTATCCCGATCATGGTCTTGGTCCCTTTCCCTACCCCTATCATGATCCCGATCTGAATATTCTTTATCAGAATATTCATGACTCTGGCCAAGTCGACTTCGTGAATCATCACTGGTTCTGTCATAGGAGGGGGAAGGTATTGTGCGACGAACAGGAGACGAATCCCTGGTTGATGCACGATGAGGAGCACGCTGACCAAAAGAGACTGAAAGTGCTGCCTTCACAGATGGTGGCCGGCGTGCCGTATCATCAGATCCATGACGGTTTCCATCCCCTGTTGAACCAGAGATTTTTGTTGGTAGCTTCAACTTCTCCAGATTCGATGTGATCTGCCGCATGACAGGAACAGGAATACGGGGGAAAAGGGTATCAAAGTAGTACTGCAAAAGAAAAACATGGCATCAATATCCCTTTTGGCCTGCAAGGAAGGGTAACAGAACCTGAAAATACTACAAGGAATTAGAGATTGTTTCAACCTGACCTGTCCGAGAAGCAAATCACGCACATAAACACCCATTGTCGTCTTCCTTCCACTAGTTCCTGGAGAAAATTCCTGAAATATAAAGAGAAACTTAAGCAGCTGATGGAAAAGGACATGCACATCATGTCAATAAACCCATGAAGTTTGTGAAGTTCTCAGGTTTGACTTATAGCATGAATGCATTTATTAACAGTAGTAGTGTAAGGGAAGATGGAATTAGCTAGACAACTACTAGGTTATGGTAAAAAGTGATACTTGAATAGAAAGACCAGATCTGGGTAAGCAGGATCTACTAGAATATTCACGTATTAGAAATGGAAGTTTTTCCATCAACCAATCCAAACAGAAGCTAAAGGATCTCCTAAATTCATTTGATGTTTGGATCAAAAGTTCTCAGCAAGCTACTCAACAAGCACAGGGGTTGAAGTAAATTACAAAGTGCTCTTTTGCATTATACATGTGAGCAACTGCAGGACAAACAAGAAACATGTGCAATTGGTATCCCCCGTTATAAGTACATTCAACAAGCAATTAGAGCCGCTAGTTGTTCTATTCAAGTAATAGCCGCTTTGCCAGTTTCATCATAAACTTTTCACCATCTAAAGAACCATCAGATTCGAACACCACAAATTTTGTATCTGAAAAGCAATTGGTGAAACCAACAGCATTCTGTTTGACCAAGTTTTTATTTATAGCTAAAATTTATTGCAGAAGAGCTAACTAAGAGTTTGTCCATCTCATGTATGTAGCTTATTTGTGCTCTTAGACAGTTACCCTAAACAAAAGACCACATACTGCATCTCTAGTTCAAAGAATACAGAGCACAGCAATTGCAATCATTGCTTCACCTATAAAATGCATTCTAAATAAAATTGGACTATATCAACGCTTGTGATAAGTTATTGTTGAAGTTGAATACCCCTCCACCACCCACCACTATAGGACTTTGAAATTAAAAAAAAAAAAGAAAAATTCTAACAATGGCATTTGACTTGTATTAACTAAGCAACTACAAAGATCACTACAGAAGATTATTTTTTTTTGCAAAATTCAGATGTGGAAGAAATCTTTAGCACAATTATTGAGGATTCAATTCCACAAACAAAAAAGTTTCTAGAGTCAGATTGAGTTGTAACCTGCAACTAACACTTTCAAGAATCAGAAGGCATCAATTTGCAATATATTATAAATAGGTTCATGAGAGAAATTTGAGATGTAGTGCATGAAAAGATACAGAGAAGTAAGCACCTCATCGTCTTTAATATATGGTTCAAACCAATTCCACAGTGTCTTTGGATCCCCAGCATATCTCAGGTAGAGGAACCCAACCTGCAAACAAATTTGGGGACATCAATCAAACACAAAGCTAAGATAAAGCAGTCCCTATGCTGACCAGTACATTGTGCAAATCAAGCAGAGAGAGAAGAAAAAACGTGTAAATGCAGGTAAATGTGAACCAAGATTTGATGCCGAAGGGATAAGGGATCTCTATCCTTATTTCAAAGAACCAAAATGGTAACCATAACAGCTCCTGGTCAATAGAGGTGGGCAGCAAAATGCCAGTTCTGGTTTTCCAATGATTAGCGAATAGTAACAACAACAGTCGAAGTAGCAGCAAGTGACATTGGGTTAAAAAACAACTAACAATATTTATTCATGATTAAAACAGTCAACAGACAGTATCGATTCATGATTAAAAGCCTAAGAGTGAGAATAAAAAAATAAGACACCCCAAACCTTAATTTTGCGAAATCTGCTCAGCAAAGCAAGGGCAGATTATGTAGGAGTGAGAAAGTCATAGCAACTCAAAGAAACAAGAACACCTCAACCTTGGTTTGGAGAGATCTGCTATGAAAAACAAGGACATTATCATGTGTGATGTGTAAATCAGAACAGAGATTTTCAATGTTATGAAAATTCAGATATGACAAAGTTTTGCCCATTACCTCGTAATTTCTCAGCAGTTCACACACCAGAAAAGTAGATAAAAAGTCCTTATGAGTGGAGCTCAACTCTTAAAAAATTATACATTCAATATTTTGCAGTTTACAGAACAGTGTTAATCAAGTTGCATTGAAAATTTAAATTTCCTTCGTGTAGTAATGTACAATGCTAAATCACTCCCTGAGATATAACAAAATCATTGACACTAACCAAAAGTTCCCAAATTTGATAAAATCCTCCTCAAGTTTCCAAAAATTGGTAAAATTAGGTATAACACTAAATAGAAAAGATAAAAATGAGTAAAGGCCTTAAAAAATTGATAAGACATGAGCTAAAACTGAGGCCCACATAAGACAACCTATGACTACAAAACTAAACCCCATCATGCAAGTCTTACAAACCAAAAATACTTTTGAATTCACATTGCTTCCGCAAATGAAATGACCTTGTAAATACACCTAATATAAGAGAGAAGATAAAATTGATAGGCAAGCAAGCATTTCTCAAATTCAATAATGATCATCCAGTGAAGCATGTGAGTAAATATCCAAGCATCAGGAATTTACAACCAACTCATGGAAAACAAAAATCAGGGTATGGTACAATTACCGCTCTGATATAAGGAGAATCTTTGTGCTCTAGCAAACCATGCATTTGTTTGACAGTGAGTTTCATGGTGAAGAACTTGTAAAGAAGGCAAAAGGAAGTAGATGGACCACGACAGTTGCCAGTCATCCATGGCTCAACATGGTCAACTTGATTGTATATTTCATCTATCACTTCATGGTATGTCTTTAATCGGTAAAGCTCCTTGAAGTAATCTGATGATAGTATGTTCATACAAAGGACCTTCTCTAACAGCGAATCTATTGGTTTCCCATTTGTCTGTATCTCCATACTGTACTAAACAATCCAAGCACTCCTGAGTATAATAGAATTGAAACAACTGCTTATATTCTCAACTAATTATCATTTAATCAAAGTTTCCCAAACTGCACTCCTGCAAAAACATAAAATAAAATCACGAAGTTAACAGCATGAAACAAAAATAATCAATAAGAAGAAACAGAATGCAAAACCAACAAGCTACAAGTTCCATTTGGTGGGACTATAAATGTGTACCAAAATGAAATTTTCATAGTTTGTATCTTTAGCTTCATTGATAAGTCAACAAATCCAAAAGCTTAATCAAAACATATTTTTAATTAAAAAGTTCCTAAAAAGTCAATAAAACTCAAGTTCTGATAGACTTCTTTAATCTTTTTAAATAAATTCCAAAGCTAGTAACTGAGCCGGGAACCTAAAAACACCTATTTCTTTACTAAACCAATACATTTAACAAAATTAACCCATAAGAAGTAAAACCCCATGAAACTACGCAACAAAACCAACCCCTGGACTGCTACCAAAAAACACGTCAGATTGTAGCGTGAACTAATTCAATATTTCACCTAATTGTGCGTGTCTAGCATATTTTTCACAGTAGCAGGATCACTATAACTGAATCCATTTAGTTCGCCACCATATAGCTCAACGGTTACCTGCTTTTTCAACACTATACTTCAATTCTGCTCTTCGAAAAAGCACAACAGCTCTAACAATTCCGTCTCTGACTACCAAAACAACTGGAATTTTTTCAAAAAAAGTAGGCATACGATGTACAAAAAGCTCACGCCCTTCTTTATCTCTAAATATAGGATGTCTTAACCATCCAATAGCTATTCCATCCCCAAGCTAACAAACTTCAAAAAAACAAAACATCCATACATCTCAAGCATGCATCTTTAGCTTCATTGAGAAGCCAAAAATCCCTTTTCCCTACTAAAACAATCAATAACATGAAAACAAAGAAGCAAACCCCATAATTCTATTTGGTACCCTAAACTGAAATCTTCTAAAGTTTGGATCTTCACCTTCATCAAGGACCCATCGAACCAAAAAAAAAAAAACCCAAAATCTCAAATAACCAAAACATCAACTAAATTACACAAGGGTCAGCTAAATCAAGAAATGGGTTTTTTGTCATACAGCTAGAACTGTAAATCTTAGGAAAAAATAGGGTTTGTAAGTACCTGAAAAGGGAGAGAAAAATTGAGTAGATAGAATCGAAAATGAGGAAACAAGAAGAAAAGTTACTATCTTTGATGAGTTTCTGGTGTTTGTTTTTTTGGGTGCTCTGTGATTCGGAGAGAAGAAATCAAATCAATGAAGAAACCTCTTTGGAAATTATTTTTTTTCCCCTAAAAAGAAAACAACCTCTACCTCCTCCTTATTATCTTCTTTATGGTCAATGAAAGTTGGGTCCATTCATGAACCGACGTTGCTTGGCCCAAATACATGCGCGCGCGCACACACATATCGTTTGAACTTTGAAGTTTTAAATATTCGTTTAATTCCTATAATTTGCAAAATGTTGCTTTTTGATTCTGGTAAAAGATTCATAGCATACTTCGTAATCTAAGTCTTTGATGGAGAACGAAGCACGAACAACAATAACTAAGAATGACAAAGCTGATGATCGAAAAGTTATATATAATAATCTGAAATTCATTTCATAGTTTTATTTTCAAAAGATAATTATGAATTCTGGTATATTTGTGTTAGAGATTTATAACTTCTTAAATTAGTTAGAAAATAATATTTATAAGAAGGTAAAATCAGAATTCTCAAATAAAAAAAAAAACACAAACTTTTATTGTTTAGCTGATCCCATCAACACATTCCTTTAAATTTTTCTTTTTAAAGAAAAATTTATGTTGATGATTGGATCATTGCAAATCTTTATTTCTTCTCGATCCTTTGACTTATTTTTACAAATTTTTATTTTAAAAAGTTGCGTTGTTGGAAAGGCCACCAGAATAAAAATTTTGTTGGTTGCACAACAAAAATATGCTAGTTCCCGATTTTTTCTTTCAAATGTGCTAGTTTGCAGGATTTTTTTTTACTTTGCTATTATTTAAAATAAAATAAAACCCAAAATGGCTAAAAGAATTATAGTCTGCTTTGATAATTCATTTCCAGCAAAATAAAATGAAGTGCTTAATTGGGCATGCACGACCATACTGCTAAAAGACAGAAAAGAGGGTGACTTGCTTTTTAATAGTACAAAACGAAGTACAATATCCGCCTTATTGGTAAGCAAAACCCCCCATTGAAAAGGATTTTCGGCTATGAAAAAGCGACTACTTACACCCACTACAAGACCTACCACATGATCTAAACAGTAAACACTATCAACACTCCAAATTATACAAGACTAACTTGGACAGCATGAAGAAATTAACATCACAGAGAGAATACTCCACTCTCCTTTTTCCCCTACAAATCATGGCAATTTATTTACTTAACAGGCTTCCAGGCATGATCATGGGGATGAGCATGTTCAAAGTAGTAGTAAAGTTCATCCTCAGGGATGCAGCTCCAACACTTGCTGTTCACCATGTGGAAACTTGGCTCTCTAGGAACTGTCAATGGCCTGCTTGATCTGCACCAAAGAAAGAGATCAACCTGTTTGATATCCCACAATGCTCTAGCTAATGGTTTTAGCCTTCGGCAGCAAATAGAGATCAACTTAGCCTCTTTAGATTATTGCATGAGCTTGAACTGAACAAATTTCTGACAAATTTCTTTACCTTTGGGGAAAGAAAGGTCTGTCAAAGTAAGGCATCAATTGAGCTCTTGGAACCATCTCCTTCCTCATTGTACGAACCTCTTCTTCTTCTATGATCTGCACCCAATTTCATTAGCAGGATCAATGTTATGTACTTGATGTAATTCTCTCTTGCACCATGAAAAAATGGGCACTAGCTTGATACCTTTTGTATCCTCTCTATTTGCCTCTTCTGTTGCTCATTCATATATATCTTGGTTGCCACCTGAAATCATAAATAGTTCAGAGAAAAGATTGGAAAATCAGAATAAACACTGAAAAGCAGGATGCTTTTGTGCAGAGATGGGATTAAGTTGCGTACAGAATAGTTGAACATGGCACGTTTGAGAGCTCTTTGTCCAGTGTGGAGTTTGAATTCTTGGGGCTTAGTGTTTTCTTTTGCAAAAGGTTTTGGGGCAACCTATAGCATGATTATGGATTCAGCATTGTCCAAAATACCCAGATAGATGACATGATTTATAAGGTCTAGAGATTCATTTTACCTTGGATTTGTCATAAAGCGGATCCTTGAGATCATCTTTTGCCTGTGAAAATGTATTCCAAGCTATTACTCAAAGAAAATATATGTGTAGGCAAGAAAATAAATTTTGGTGACAATGATGCTTGCTGCATTGGGACACACTTTTTCACCTAAAAATTACTTCATGCCTAAAATGGAAAAAAGGGCATGAAGCTAGCAACATTTGAAACGAAAGGCAATACTCCAAACTCCAAAACATTCTTTGAGAAGAAAGTCTCAAAAGGAGATGACCTTTTTGACATGCAAAGTGACAAAAATCATTAAAAGAAGACTCTTTTTCCTCTTTCTACATCTTTTCCCAGCAAAATGTAGCTTTCAATGACTAATGATTTGTTCCTGGAAAGAGGCAGAGCTGCTGGTAAACTATCTGTCATGTCGGCTGGGAACATAGCATTTGCTTCAAAAGAGTGTTTTGGTTAAAACTTAGAGGTTGTTAAGAGGGGAAAGAGAAGTTACTAGGTTGTTATCTTTAATTAAGCTAACATGATTAAGAGGATCCGTGAGACGTAAGACTTAATTAAGACACTGACTTTGAAGTCAATGATTGGATACTGAGTAATGCATGATCCTTGATGAAAGAAAATTAAACCCTAAATCCCTATCCTCGAAAGGCTTAATTTTGCTTTCTTCTGAGAACTAGCTAGTTGAGGTGCAAGGAATGTCATCTCACCATTCCTCTAGCAGCATTGCTCCATGGTGCAGACTGTGAGCTAGCCTTAACAAGCTTCTAAAGAAATGTAATAACACACATTAAGAAATTAAAGAATTAAGGAAGTGGGAAAAAAAAAGAAAGAAACATAAGAAGATATAGCACATATAGCTAACTAGCTAGCAACCTTAAGAGCAGATTTTGTATGTGCTTTCTCCATGGTTAATCAATTAGCTAGTTATAAGCTCTGACTGCTGCTGCTGCTGGTACAATTGAATTGAATGAAGCATAACTGAATTGAAGAGAATTTATAGAGTAAAAAAGTTCGAAGTTTGGAGATTAGTAATTGTCTGTGTCCTTTTTTGATCTGTTGCTACATCACAAACATGCTCAAGCATTTTGTTAAGCTCTCATGCACCAAACTTTCTGATTAAATCTCCCTCTCATGCATGCACATTTGTCATACCTGACTACATGTTCCTTCAAATCTCCTCTTCTATTAATCAAAAACTTAATCCTTCTCACATTCATATTAACCGATTAAAGAGCTGACTTAATTACATAATCATTGCTATAATTAGTCTTGGCTATAATGTTATAGCTCAGTTAATCATGTGTCATGAAATATTTTGGTTTTAGTGAGCAAATTAGCTCCTAGGCTAGCTTAATTGAGTTAGTTGCAAAGTAATATCGGATTATCAAAGTATATAGAAAATGTTGACCCCAAAAGAAAATTTACTTTGAAAATTTCAGGTAGTACAATATGGTATAAGTTTGCTAGAAAATTTTGACCAGAAAATAAAATTGTGCCAAAGGGAGAGAGAGTACTTTAGTACTTGAGATTTGAAGTTTTAAGACTCCTCTATACCCTGTTTCTGTTTTAAATCTTTTTTGGTCTAACTCAAGATCCCTCTATACTTGCAGTTTGAAGTTTCTTGGGATTTTTTTTTCTTCTAAAGGTGTTAAGATTAAAGCAAGATATAAAAAGAGATAGTTTTTGGCCGGTGTAATACCTCCGAAAGGAATTCCAACTAACGTTTTTAAGGTGATGCCTATGTATTCCAATACTGTGTAGTTATAACCCAACGTACTTGGGAAAGTTAATCCGAGAAATTTGAGCCTCGGAATATGATACAACCCAGATTTTAATTTCAATGGATTTGATGTTGATATAACTAAATTTGAATGATTTAATAGGTTTATCCATAAAATTATCTTACTAAATTTATGTATGTTTGACCCTTTTATTATTA
>Ga0325410_1002900_pt1 | contig 19279 bp, 9 predicted proteins | sample PopdelMetagenome_16_FD_206182 | JGI IMG/M metagenome (GOLD analysis project Ga0325410, IMG submission 206182) | Populus deltoides microbial communities from Bellville, Georgia, United States - Xylem-PdIQD-R3 | ecosystem: Host-associated > Plants > Phyllosphere > Stem > Wood/Secondary xylem... | reverse complement strand
TTAATGTTGGATACTAACATGCTTTATATTTGTTATCTTGTTCACTTTTAATACTTTGCTTGTTAAATGGTTAATCTAGATTTATGTTGTATAACACTTGGTACAACAAATACTTGGCACTTTTATAACCCATACTGTATGGTATAACCGACACCTGAGCTATGAAAGGAACTTGATTTGTTGTTAACATAAGTTATAATTATGAATGCCTGACAACATTTACAAGTATTAGCATTATTCGAATAAGATAACTAATGTAATCATGTTAACAATTTATAATCTGATTGGAACCTCTTTTGTGTGTGGTTTCCAATTGAATAATAAGAGTTTATACTATACTTGTTTGAAATACCATTAGTGGATCCTCTAACCTTGACATTTGTTGTTATCATTGTTTAATCCTTACGTTAATCTTCAATCTCAAGTTCTCATCAAGTTCTTCTTCTTCTTAATCTTTATTATTATCATTATTAATAGTATTATTGGTATTATTATTATTATTACTACTATTACTACTACTACTACTACTACTATTATTATTATTACTACTACTACTACTACTACTACTACTACTACTACTACTAGTATTGTTATTGTTATTGTTATTGTTATTATTGCTTATAATTTATACAATTAACCTCCCTGTGGTTCGACCCCGGTCTTGCCGGGTTATTTATTACTTCGACACTCCTGCACTTGGGAGAAGACATCAATGTTTTGGTCGTGTCAAGTTTTTGGCGCCGTTGTCGGGGAGGTAAATTCTTGTACAAATTATAGTATTTAATCTATTTTCTCTTTTCATTGTTCGTGTATCTAACTGTATTTCTTTTGTTTTGTTTCCTTTTCTTTTACTTTCTTCTTCCTTTTATTCTCTTCCTACACGTGCATGAGAGTGTGGTCACGTACATTAAGTGGTAGACTTTGTAGGGTATCCTCATCATTTTCAGAAAATATGGCTGAAGAAGATAACCAATCGCTTCATAATGAGAATAATGAGAATATTCAGGTTAGAACACTTAGAGACCACATGAATTTCATAAGAACAAGTGCACCCTCATGCAAAAGTGCTTTTACCTGTTCCAGGCATGTATGAGATGAAAGAATTGGAGGACTCACCTGATAATCGGACCTTTGCTTCAATCAGCCAACGAATATCTTTAGGAATTCCATGATTCATTAACAACCTCAATCTTGCACACCTAGCATGGTAAATTTTTGTAATCGCATTTTAAGGTAGAGCGGGAAAGTACTTTTTCAATTTTTCAAAAGTGGTGTCCATTTTCAAATGAGAATTGGAGAAGAGATTCAAAGAGTGATGATTTGTGAGTCCCTAGGGGCTGTGTGGGCTGTCAAATCCACGCGTCACTCGTGACAGCAGTAAGTTGGTCATTTCTGAGTCCCTAGGGGCTGTGTGGGCTGTCAAATCCACGCGTCACCCGTGACAGCAGTTCTTTGCTGATTTCTGACTCCCTAGGGGCCGTTTGGGTTGTCGAATACACGTGTCACCCGTGACAGCAGTTCGTTGGTCATTTCTGAGTCCCTAGGGGCTGTGTGGGCTGTCGAATCCACGCGTCACTCGTGACAGCAGTTCGTTGCTGATTTATGAGTCCCTAGGGGCTGTGTGGGCTGTCGAATCCACGCGTCACCCGTGACAGCAGTTCGTTGCTGATTTCAGAGTCCCTAGGGGCTGTGTGGGCTGTCGAATCCACGCGTCACCCGTTACAGCAGTTCGTTGATGATTTCTGAGTTCCTAGGGCTGTGTGGGCTGTCGATTCCACGCGTCACCAGTGACAGCAGTTCGTTGCTGATTTCTGAGTCCTTAGGGGTGTCTCGACTCTCGAATCCAAGCGTCACACGTGACAACAGTTTGTTGGTCATTTCTGAGTCCCTAGGGGGCTGTGTGGGCTGTCGAATCCACACGTCACCCTTGACAGCAGTTCGTTGGTCATTTCTGATTCCTTAGGGGGCTAGATGGGCTGTCGAATCCACGCGTAACCCGTGACAGCAGTTCGTTGTTGATTTCTGACTCCCAAGGGGGCCCTTTGAATTGTCGAATACTCGCATCACCCGTGACCGCAGTTCGGTGATGATTTGTGACTCCGTAGAGGGCTGTGCGGGCTGTCGAATCCACACGTCACCTGTGACAGCAATTCGTTGCTGATTTCAGAGTCCCTAGGGGCTGTCGGGCTGTCGAGTCCACGTGTCACCTGTGACAGCAGTTCGTTGATGATTTCTGCTTCCGTAGGGGCTCTCTCGGCTATCGAGTCCACGCGTCACCCATGACAGCAGTTTGTTGGTCATTTCAGAGTCGCTAGGGCTGTGTGGGCTGTCGAATCCACGCGTCACCCAAGACAGCAGTTTGTTGGTCATTTCAGAGTCCCTAGGGGCTGTGTGGGCTGTCGAATCCACGCGTCACCCATGACAGCAGTTCATTGGTCATTTCTGAGGCCCTAGGGGGCTTTGTGGGCTGTCAAATCCACGCGTTACCCGTGACAGCAGTTCTTTGCTAATTTCTGACTCCCTAGGGGGCCGTTTGGGCTGTCGAATACACGCGTCACCCGTGACAGCAGTTCGTTGATGATTTATGACTCTGTCGGGGTCTATGTGGGCTGTCGAATCCACACGTCATCCGCGAGAGCAGTTCGTTGCTGATTTCTGACTCCCTAGGGGCCCTTTGGACTGTCGAATACTTGCGTCACTCGTGACAGAAGTTCGGTGATGATTTGTGACTCCGTAGAGGGCTGTGAGGGCTGTCGAATCCACGCGTCACTCGTGATAGCAGTTCATGAATGATTTCTGAGTCCCTAGGGGCTGTGTGGGCTGTCGATTCCACGTGTCACCGGTGACAGCAGTTCGTTGCTGATTTCTGAGTCCCTAGGGGCTATCGAATCCACGCGTCACCCGTGACACCAATTCGTTGATGATTTCTGAGTCCCTAGGGGCTGTGGGGGCTGTCGAATCCACGCGTCACTTGTGACACTAGTTCGTTGGTCATTTTTGAGTACCTAGGGGGCTGTCTGGGCTGTCGAATCCAAGCATCACACGTGACAACAGTTCTTTGCTGATTTCTGACTCCCTAGGGGGTCGTTTGGAATGTCGAATGCACGCGTCACCCGTGACAGCAGTTCGTTGGATGATTTCTGAGTCCCTAGGGCTGTCGAGCTATCGAGTCCACGCATCACCCGTGACAGCAGTTCGTTGATGATTTCTGAGTCCGTAGGGGCTCTCTCGGCTGTCGAGTACAAGCGTCACCCGTGACAGCAGTTTGTTGGTCGTTTCAGAGTCTCTAGGGCTGTGTGGTCTGTCGAATCCACGCGTCACCCGAGACAGCATTTTGTTGGTCATTTCAGAGTCCCTAGGGGCTGTGTGGGCTGTCGAATCCACGCGTCACCCGTGACAGCAGTTCGTTGGTCATTGTTGAGGCCCTAGGGGGCTTTGTGGGCTGTCGAATCCACGCATCGCCCGTGACAGCAGTTCGTTGGTCATTTTGAGTCCCTATAGGGCTGTGTGGGCTGTCGAATCCACGCGTTACCCGTGACAGCAGTTCTTTGCTGATTTCTGACTCCTTAGGGGGCTGTTTGGACTGTGGAATACACGCGCCACCTGTGACAGCAGTTCGTTGATGATTTTTAAGTCTGTTGGGGCTGTTTGGGCTGTCGAATCCAAGCGTCACCCGTGACAGCAATTCGTTGATGATTTCTGAGTCCTTAGGGGCTGTCTCGACTGTCGAATCCACGCGTCACCCGTGACAGCAGTTCGTTGGTCATTTTTGAGTCCCTAGGGGCTGTGTGGGCAGTTGAATCCACGCGTCAGCTGTGACAGCAGTTCGTTGGTCATTTCTGAGTCCCTAGGGGCCGTGTGGTCTGTCGAATCCACGCGTCACGCTTGACAGCAGTTCGAGGATGATTTCTAAGTCCCTAGGGCTGTCTGGGCTGTCGAATCCACACGTCACCCGTGACAGAAGTTCGTTGATGATTTCTGAGTCCCTAGGGGCTGTGTGGGCTGTCGAATCCTCTCGTCGCCCGTGCAGCAGTTCGTTGGTCATTTTGAGTCCCTAGGGGGCTGTGTGAGCTGTCGAATCCACGCGTCGCCCGTGACAGCAGTTCATTGCTAATTTCTAACTACTTAGGGGGCTGTTTGGAGTGTGGAATACACACGCCACTCGTGACAGCAGTTCGTTGATGATTTCTGAGTCTGTCGGGGCTGTGTGGGCTTCCAAATCCAAGCGTCACCCGTGACAGCAATTCATTGATGATTTCTGAGTCCGTAGGGGCTGTCTCGGCTGTCGAATCCACGCGTCACTCGTGACAGCAGTTCGTTTATGATTTCTGAGTCCTTAGGGGCTGTCTCGGCTGTCGAATCCACGCGTCACTCGTGACAGCAGTTCGTTTATGATTTCTGAGTCCTTAGGGGCTGTCTCGGCTGTCGAATCCACGCGTCACCCGTGACAGCAGTTCATTGGTCATTTCTGAGTCCCTAGGGGCTGTGTGGGGTGTCGAATCCACGCGTCCCCGTGACAGCAGTTCGTTGGTCATTTCTGAGTCCCTAGGGGGCTGTGTGGGCTGTCGAATCCACACGTCGCCCGTGACAGGAGTTCGTTGCTGATTTCTGACTCCTTATGGGGCTGTTTGGAGTGTGGAATACACACGCCACTCGTGACAGTAGTTCGTTGATGATTTCTGAGTCCGTCGGGGCTGTGTGGGCTTCCAAATCCAAGCGTCACCCGTGACAGCACTTCCTTGATTATTTCTGAGTCCGTAGGGGCTGTCTCGTCTGTCGAATCCACGCGTCACTCGTGACAGCAATTCGTTTATGATTTCTGAGTCCTTAGGGGCTTGTCTCGGCTGTCGAATCCACTCCTCACCCGTGACAGCAGTTCGTTGGTCATTTCTGAGTCCCTAGGGGCTGTCTAGGCTGTCGAATCCATGCGTCACCCATGACAGAAGTTCGTTGATGATTTCTGACTCCCTAAGGGCTGTCTGGGCTGTCCAATCCAAGCGTTACCCGTGACAACATTTCATTGGTCATTTTTGAGTCCCTAGGGGATTTGTCGGCTATCGAATCCAAGCGTCACCCTTGACAGCAGTTCGTTGGTCATTTTAAGTCCCTAGGGGGCTGTGTGGGCTGTCGAATCCACGCTTCACCCGTGACAGCAGTTCGTTGGTTATTTCTTAGTCCCTAGGGACTGTGTGCGCTGTCGATTCAACGAGTCACCCTTGACAGCAGTTCGTAGGTCATTTCTTAGTCCCTAGGACTGTGTAGGCTGTCAATTCCACGCGTCACCCGTGACAGCAGTTCGTTGATAATTTGTGAGTCCGTAGGGGCTGTGCTGGCTCTCGAATCCACGTGTCACCCGTGACAGCAGTTCGGTGGTCATTTCTGAGTCTGAGTCCCTAGGGGCTGTGTGGGCTGTCGAATCCACACGTCACCTGTGACAGTAGTTCGTTGGTCATTTCTGAGTCCCTAGGGCTTTGTGGTCTGTCGAATCCACGCGTCACCTGTGACAGCAGTTCGTTGGTCATTTCTGAGTCCCTAGGGCTGTGTGGTCTGTCGAATCCATGTGTCACCCTTGACAGCAGTTCGAGGATGATTTCTGAGTCCCTAGGGGCTGTCTAGGCTGTCGAATCCATGCGTCACCCATGACAGAAGTTCGTTGATGATTTCTGACTCCCTAAGGGCTGTCTGGGCTGTCCAATCCAAGCGTTACCCGTGACAACATTTCATTGGTCATTTTTGAGTCCCTAGGGGATTTGTCAGCTATCGAATCCAAGCGTCACCCTTGACAGCAGTTCGTTGGTCATTTTAAGTCCCTAGGGGGCTGTGTGGGCTGTCGAATCCACGCTTCACCCGTGACAGCAGTTCATTGGTCATTTCTTAGTCCCTAGGGACTGTGTGCGCTGTCGATTCAACGAGTCACCCTTGACAGTAGTTCGTTGGTCATTTCTTAGTCCCTAGGACTGTGTAGGCTGTCAATTCCACGCGTCACCCGTGACAGCAGTTCGTTGATGATTTGTGAGTCCGTAGGGGCTGTGCTGGCTCTCGAATCCACGTGTCACCCGTGACAGCAGTTCGTTGATGATTTCTGAGTCTCTAGGGGCTGTCAAATCCAAACGTCTCATGTGACAGCAGCTCGTTGGTCATTTCTGAGTCCCTAGGGCTGTGTGGTCTGTCGAATCCATGCGTCACCCTTGACAGCAGTTCGAGGATGATTTCTGAGTCCCTAGGGGCTGTCTGGGCTGTCCAATCCAAGCGTTACCCGTGACAACATTTCATTGGTCATTTTTGAGTCCCTAGGGGATTTGTCGGCTATCGAATCCAAGCGTCACCCTTGATAGCAGTTCGTTGGTCATTTTAAGTCTCTAGGGGGCTGTGTGGGCTGTCGAATCCACGCTTCACCCGTGACAGCAGTTCGTTGGTTATTTCTTAGTCCCTAGGGACTGTATGCGCTGTCGATTCAACGAGTCACCCTTGACAGCAGTTCGTAGGTCATTTCTTAGTCCCTAGGACTGTGTAGGCTGTCAATTCCACGCGTCACCCGTGACAGCAGTTCGTTGATGATTTGTGAGTCCGTAGGGGCTGTGCTGGCTCTCGAATCCACGTGTCACCCGTGACAGCAGTTCGTTGGTCATTTCTGAGTCTGAGTCCCTAGGGGCTGTGTGGGCTGTCGAATCCACGCGTCACCCTTAACAGCAGTTCGTGGATGATTTCTGAGTCCCTAGGGGCTGTCTGGGCTGTCCAATCCAAGCGTTACCCGTGACAACATTTCATTGGTCACTTTTGAGTCCCTAGGGGATTTGTCGGCTATCGAATCCAAGCGTCACCCGTGACAGCAGTTCGTTGGTCATTTCTTAGTCCCTAGGGACTGTGTGCGCTGTCGATTCAACGAGTCACCCTTGACAGTAGTTCGTTGGTCATTTCTTAGTCCCTAGGACTGTGTAGGCTGTCAATTCCACGCGTCACCCGTGACAGCAGTTCGTTGATGATTTGTGAGTCCGTAGGGGCTGTGCTGGCTCTCGAATCCACGTGTCACCCGTGACAGCAGTTCGTTGATGATTTCTGAGTCTCTAGGGGCTGTCAAATCCAAGCGTCTCCCGTGACAGCAGTTCGTTGGTCATTTCTGAGTCTGAGTCCCTAGGGGCTGTGTGGGCTGTCGAATCCACGCGTCACCCTTAACAGCAGTTCGTGGATGATTTCTGAGTCCCTAGGGGCTATCTGGGCTGTCCAATCCAAGCGTCACCCGCGACAGCATTTCGTTGGTCATTTCTAAGTCCCTAGGGGCTGTGTCGGCTGTCGAATCCACACTTGACACCAGTTCGTTGGTCATTTCTCAGTCTCTAGGGGGCTGGGTGGTTGTCGAATCCACGCTTCACCCGTGACAGCAGTTCTTTGGTCATTTCTTAGTCCCTAGGGACTGTGTGGGTCGTCGATTCCACGCGTCACCCGTGACAGCAGTTCGTTGGTCATTTCTTAGTCCCTAGGGGCTGTGTGGGCTGTTGAATCCACGCGTCACCCGTTATAGCAATTCGTTGATGATTTGTGACTCCGTAGGGGGCTGTGTGGGCTGTCGAATCCACGCGTCACCCGTGACAGCAGTTCGTTGATGATTTCTGAGTCCTTAGGGGCTGTCTCGGCTATCGAATCCACGCGTCACCCGTGACAGCAGTTCGTTGGTCATTTCTGAGTCCCTAGGGGCTGTGTGGGCTGTTGAATCCACGCCTCACCCGTGATAGCAGTTCGTTGGTCATTTCTGAGTCCCTAGGGGCTGTGTGGGCTGTCGAATCCACGCATCACCCTTGACAGCAGTTCGTGGATCGCCCTCAAATTGTTACGGGAGTTTCCGGACGCCGTTTTCCTTGGAGTAGAAGTGTAATCGCTATTCGGTGAGGCGGAGATCTCTTCGCTCGAGACAAGAGTACCGGTTCGAAAGTGCCATAACTTTTGATCCGACCGTTGGATTGCCCCCAAATGTTTACTGGAGTTTCCGGACGCCATTTTCCTTGGAGTAGATGTGGAATCGCTACTCGGTGAGTCCAGCGTACCGGTTCGAAAGGGCCTTAACTTTTGATACAACCGTTGGATCGCCTTCAAATGTTTAGAGGAGTTTCCGGAATCCGTTTCCCTTGGAGTACATGTGTAATCGCTACTCGGTGATGCGGAGGTCTCTACGCTCGAGACCACCGTACTGGTTTGAAAGTGCTATAATTTTTTATCCGACCGTTAGAACGCCCTTAAATTTTTACAGGAGTGTCCGGACGCCGTTTTCCTTGGAGTATATGTGGAATCGCTACTCAGTGAGGCGGAGGTATCTTCGCTCGAGACCAGCGTACCTGTTCGAAAGGGCCATAACTTTTGATCCGACCGTAGGATCGCCCCCACAGGAGTTTCCGGAGGCCGTTTTCCTTGGAGTAGAAGTGGAATCGCTAGTCGGTGAGGCACAGGTCTCTTCGCTCGAGACAAGAGTACCGCTTCGAAATGGCAATAACTTTTGATCCGATCGTTGGATCGCCTTCAAAATTTTACAGGAGTTTTCGAAGGCCGTTTTTCTTGGTATAGATGTGGAATCGCTACTCGATGAGGTGGAGGTCTCATCGCTAGAGACTAGAGTACCGGTTCGAAAGGTCATAACTTTTTGATCCGAACATTGGATAGCCCCTAAATGTTTACAGGAGTTTCCGGACACCGTTTTCCTTATAGTAGTTGTAGAATCGCTACTTGGTGAGGCAAAGGTCTCTTCGCTCGAGACTAGAGCACCGGTTTGAAAGGCCAATAACTTTTGATCCGACCGTTGGATCGCCCTCAAGTTTTACAGGAGTTTCCGGAGGCCGTTTTCCTTGGAGTAGATGTGGAATCGCTACTCGGTGAGGCGGAGGTCTCTGCGCTCGAGACCACCGTACCGGTTCGAAAGGGCTACAATTTTTTATCCTACCGTTGGCTCACCCCAAAATGTTTACAGGAGTTTCCGGACGCCATTTTCCTTGGAGTAGATGTGGCTACTTGGTGATGCGCAGGTCTCTACGCTCGAGACTCGAGTACGATTTGAAAGGGCAATAACTTTTGATCCGACCGTTGACGTCGTTATCCTTGTAGTAGATGTAGAATCGCTACTCGGTGAGGCGCAGGTCTTTTCGCTTGAGACTAGTGTACCGGTTCGAAAGGCCATAACTTATGATCCGACCGTTAGATCGCTCCCAAATTCTTAGAGGAGTTTCCGGACGCCGTTTTCCTTGGCGTAGATGGGGAATCGCTACTCGGTGAGGTGGAGGTTTCTGCGCCCGACACAAGAGTACCGATTCAAAAGGGCCATAACTTTTGATCCGACTGTTGGATCACCCCGAAATTTTTACAGGAGTTTCCGGAAACCATTTTCCTTGGAGTAGATGTATAATACCTACCCGTTGATGTGCAGGTCTCTGCGCTCTGAACCAGCGTACCGCTTCGAAAGGGCCATAACTTTTGATCCGACCGTTGGATCGCCCTCAAATTTTTCCAGGAGTTTCCGGACGCCATTTTCCTTGGAGTAGATGTGGAATTGCTACTCGGTGATGCAGAGGTCTCTTCGCTCGAGACAAGAGTACCGATTCGAAAGGGCCACAATTTTTGATCCAACTGTTGGATCGCCCTGAAATGTTTACAGGAGTTTCCGGATGCCATTTTCCTTCGACTAGATGTGGAATAGCTACTCGGTGATGCGCAGGTCTCTACGCTCGAGACTCGAGTATCGATTTAAAAGGGCCATAACTTTTGATCCGATCGTTGGATCGCCCTTAAATTTTTACAGGAGTTTCCAGAGGCCGTTTTCCTTGGAGTAGGTGTGGAATTGCTACTCGGTGATGCGGAGGTCTCTTCGCTAGAGACTAGAGTACCAGTTCGAAAGGGCCATAACTTTTGATTCGACCATTAGATCGCCATCAAATTTTTACAGGAGTTTCCGGAGACCGTTTTCCTTGAAGTAGATGTGGAATCGCTACTCGGTGAGGCGGAGGTCTCTTCGCTAGAGACTAGAGTACCGGTTCGAAAGGGCATAACTTATGATCTGACCGTTGGATCGCTCCCAAATTCTTACATGAGTTTCCGGACGCCGTTTTCCTTGGTTTAGATGGGGAATCACTACTCGGTGAGCCGGAGGTCTCTGCGCTCGAGACCAGCGTACTAGTTCGAAAGGGCTATAATTTTTTATCCGGCCGTTGGATCGCCCTCAAATTTTTACAGGAGTTTTCGGAGGATGTTTTCCTTGAAGTAGGTGTGGAATCGCTACTCGGTGAGGCGGAGGTCTCTACGCTCGAGACCAGCATACCAGTTTTCTTGGAGTAGATGTGGAATAGCTACTCGGTGATGCGCAGGTCTCTATGCTCGAGACTCGAGTACCGATTTGAAAGGGCCATAACTTTTGATCCGACCGTTGGATCGCCCTTAAATTTTTACAGGAGTTTCCAGAGGCCGTTTTCCTTGGAGTAGGTGTGGAATTGCTACTCGGTGATGCGGAGGTCTCTTCGCTAGAGACTAGAGTACCAGTTCGAAAGGGCCATAACTTTTGATTCGACCATTAGATCGCCATCAAATTTTTACAGGAGTTTCCGGAGACCGTTTTCCTTGAAGTAGATGTGGAATCGCTACTCGGTGAGGCGGAGGTCTCTTCGCTAGAGACTAGAGTACCGGTTCGAAAGGGCATAACTTATGATCTGACCGTTGGATCGCTCCCAAATTCTTACATGAGTTTCCGGACGCCGTTTTCCTTGGTTTAGATGGGGAATCACTACTCGGTGAGCCGGAGGTCTCTGCGCTCGAGACCAGCGTACTAGTTCGAAAGGGCTATAATTTTTTATCCGGCCGTTGGATCGCCCTCAAATTTTTACAGGAGTTTTCGGAGGATGTTTTCCTTGAAGTAGGTGTGGAATCGCTACTCGGTGAGGCGGAGGTCTCTACGCTCGAGACCAGCATACCAGTTTTCTTGGAGTAGATGTGGAATAGCTACTCGGTGATGCGCAGGTCTCTATGCTCGAGACTCGAGTACCGATTTGAAAGGGCCATAACTTTTGATCCGACCGTTGGATCGCCCTCAAATTGTTACAGGAGTTTTCGGAGACCGTTTTCCTTGGAGTAGATGTGGAATCGCTACTCGGTGAGGCGGAGGTCTCTTCGCTAGAGACTAGAATACAGGTTCGAAATGGCATAACTTATGATCCGACCGTTGGATCGCTCCTAAATTCTTACATGAGTTTCTGGACACCGTTTTCCTTGGTGTAGATGGGGAATCGCTACTTGGTGAGGCGGAGGTTTCTACGCTCGAGACCAGCGTATCGGTTCGAAAGGGCTACAATTTTTTATCCGCCCGTTGGATCGCTCTCAAATTTTTACAGGAGTTTCCGGATGCCGTTTTCATTGGAGTAGATGTGGAATCGCTACTCAATGATGCGTAGGTCTCTTTGCTCGAGACAAGAGTAACGATTCAAAAGGGCCATAACTTTTGATCCAACTGTTGGATCACCCCGAAATTTTTACAGGAGTTTCTGGACACCAATTTTCTTGTAGTAGATGTATAATACCTACTCATTGATGCGCAGGTCTCTACACTCTGGACCAGCGTTCTGATTCGAAAGGGCCATTACTTTTGATCCGACCGTTGGATCGCCCTCAAATTTTTACAGGAGTTTCCGGACGCCGTTTTCCTTGGAGTAGATATGGAATCGCTACTCGGTGAGGCGGAGGTCTTTTCGCTCGAAACAAGAGTACCGGTTTGAAAAGGGCCATAACTTTTGATCTGACCGTTGGATCGCCCTCAAATTTTTACAGTAGTTTCCGGACGCCGTTTTCCTTGTAGTAGATGTGGAATCGCTACTCGGTGAGCGGAGGTCTCTTCGCTAGAGACGAGAGTACGGTTCGAAAGTGCCATAACTTTGGATCCGACCTTTGAATCGCCCTCAAATTTTTACAGGAGTTTCCAAACACTATTTTTGTTGAAGTAGATGTTGAATCGCTACTCGGTGAGGCGGAGGTCTTTTCGCTTGAGACAAGAGTGCCGGTTCGAAAGGGCCATAAGCTTTGATCCGATCGTTGGAACGCCCTTAAATATTTACAAGAGTTTCCTAACGCTATTTTCCTTAGAGTAGATGTGGAATCGCTTCTCGATGAGGCGAAGTTCTCTTCGCTAGAGACTAGAGTACGGTTCGAAAGGGCCATAACTTTTGATCTGATCGTTGGATCGCCCTCAAATTTTTACAGGAGTTTTCGGAGACCGTTTTCCTTGGAGTAGATGTGGAATCGCTACTCGGTGAGGCGGAGGTCTCTTCGCTAGAGACTAGAGTACCGGTTCGAAAGGGCATAACTTATGATCCGACCGTTGGATCGCTCCCAAATTCTTACATGAGTTTCTGGACACCGTTTTCCTTGGTGTAGATGGGGAATCGCTACTTGGTAAGGCGGAGGTCTCTGCGCTCGAGACCAGCGTATCGGTTCGAAAGGGCTACAATTTTTTATCCGACCGATGGATCGCCCTTAAATTTTTACAGGAGTTTCTGGATGCCGTTTTCATTGGAATAGATGTGGAATCGCTACTCGATGATGCGTAGGTCTCTTCGCTCGAGACAAGAGTAACGATTCAAAAGGGCCATAACTTTTGATCCAACTGTTGGATCACCCCGAAATTTTTACAGGAGTTTCTAGACACCAATTTCCTTGTAGTAGATGTATAATACCTACTCGTTGATGCGCAGGTCTCTATGCTCTGGACCAACGTTCCGATTCGAAAGGGCCATTACTTTTGATCCGACCGTTGGATCGCCCTCAAAATATTTACAGGAGTTTCCGGACGCCGTTTTCCTTGGAGTAGATGTGGAATCGCTACCGGTCAGGCGGAGGTCTTTTGCTTGAGACAAGATTAGCGGTTCGAGAGGGCCATAACTTTTGATCTGACCGTTAGATCGCCCTTAAAGTTTTACAGGAGTTTCCGACTCCGTTTTCGTTGGAATAAATGTAGAATCGCTACTCGGTGAGGGGAAGGTCTCTTCGCTCGAGACGAGAGTACCGGTTTGAAAAGGCCATAACTTTTGATCCGACCGTTGGATCGCCCCCAAATTCTTACAGGAGTTTCCGGACGCCGTTTTTCTTGGCGTAGATGGGGAATCGCTACTCGGTGAGGCGGAGGTGTCTGCGCTCGAGACCAGCGTACTGGTTCGAAAGGGCTACAATTGTTGATCCGAGCGTTGGATCGCCCTCAAAGTTTTACAGGAGTTTCTGGACTCTGTTTTCCTTGCAGTAGATGTGGAATCGATACTCGGTGAGGCGGAGGTCTCCTCGCTCGAGACGAGAGTACCGGTTCGAAAGGGCCATAACATTTGATCCGACCGTTGAATCGCCCTCAAATTTTTACAGGAGTTTCTGGACGCCGTTTTCCTTGGAGTAGATATGGAATCGCTACTCGGTGAGGCGGAGGTCTTTTCGCTCGAAACAAGAGTACCGGTTTGAAAGGGCCATAACTTTTGATCCGACCATTGGATCGCCCTCAAATTTTTATAGTAGTTTCCGGACGCCGTTTTCCTTGTAGTAGATGTGGAATCGCTACTCGGTGAGCAGAGGTCTCTTCGCTAGAGACGAGAGTACGGTTCGAAAGTGCCATAACTTTGGATCCGACCTTTGAATCGCCCTCAAATTTTTACAGGAGTTTTCAAACGCTGTTTTTGTTGAAGTAGATGTTGAATCGCTACTCGGTGAGGCGGAGGTCTTTTCGCTTGAGACAAGAGTGCCGGTTCGAAAGGGCCATAAGCTTTGATCCGACCTTTGGATCGCCCTTAAATATTTACAGGAGTTTCCTGACGCTGTTTTCCTTGGAGTAGATGTGGAATCGCTTCTCGATGAGGCGAAGTTCTCTTCGCTAGAGACTAGAGTACGGTTCGAAAGGGCCATAACTTTTGATCCGATCGTTGGATCGCCCTTAAATTTTTACAGGAGTTTTCGGAGGCCATTTTCCTTAGATTAGATGTGGAATCGCTAGTCGGCGAGGCGAAGGTCTCTTCGCTAGTGACTAGAGTACTGGTTCGAAAGGGCCATAACTTTTGATCCGACCGTTGGATCGCCCTCAAATTTTTATCGGAGTTTCCGGACGACGTCGTTCGTGTAGTAGATGTGGAATCGCTACTCCGTGAGGCGCAGGTCTCGTCGCTCGAGATTAGAGTACCGGTTTGAAAGGACCATAACTTTTGATCCGACTGTTGGATCACCCTGAAATTTTTACAGGAGTTTCCGGACGCCATTTTCCTTGGAATAGATGTATAATACCTACTCGTAGATGCGCAGGTCTCTACGCTCTGGACCAGCGTACCGATTCGAAAGGGCCATAACTTTTGATCCGACCATTGAATCGCCCTCAAATTTTTCCAGGAGTTTCCGGACGCCGATTTCCTTGGAGTAGATGTGGAATCGCTACTCGGTGATGCAGAGGTCTCTTCGCTCGAGACAAGAGTACCGATTCGAAAGGGCCACAATTTTTTTTTGATCTAAATATAAGTTTGTATTATAGATCAAAAGTAACAAGGCTGGTGACCCAGCAAAAACAGAAAAATTTGAACAGGGAAGTGAGGCCAAAGAGAGAACAAACTCCCAAACCTATGAAACTGAAATAAACAGTAACGGGAACATGCTCCCAAGGAAAGACCATGCAAGGCCAGACATTACTATCAAATAAAACACATTGAATGAAGAGGAAACCTATCACAGAGAACAGGTGCTGGGCCACAATTTTTGATCCGACCGTTGGATCGCCCTGAGATTTTTAAAGGAGTTTCCGAATGCCATTTTCCTTGGAGTAGATGTGGAATAGTTCCTCGGTCATGCGCAGGTCTCTACACTCGAGACTCGAGTACCGATCTGAAAGGGCCATAACTTTTGATCCGACCGTTGCATCGCCCTCAAATTCTTACAGGAGTTTCCGGAGGCCGTTTTCCTTGGAGTAGGTGTGGAATCACTACTCGGTGAGGCGGAGGTCTCTTCGCTACAGACCAGCGTACCGGTTCGAAAGGGCTACAATTTTTGATCCGGCCGTTGGATCACCCTCAAATTTTTACAGGAGTTTAGGAGGACGTTTTCCTTGGAGTAGATGTGGAATCGCTACTCAATGAGGCGGAAGTCTCTGTGCTCGAGACCAGCGTACCAGTTCGAAAGGGCTACAATTTTTCATCCGGCCGTTGGATCGCCCTCAAATTTTTATAGGAGTTTCCGGAGGACGTTTTCCTTGGAGTAGATGTGGAATCGCTACTCGGTGATGAATAGGTCTCTTCGCTAGAGACAAGAGTACCAATTCGAAAGGGCCATAATTTTTGATCCGACCGTTGGATCGCCCCGAAATGTTTACAGGAGTTTCCAGACTCCATTTTCCTTGTAGTAGATGTGGAATAGCTACTCGGTGATGCGCAGGTCTCTACGCTCGAGAATCGAGTACCGATTTGAAAGGGCCATAACTTTTGATCCGACCGTTGGATCGCCCTCAAATTTTTACAGGAGTTTTCGAAGATCGTTTTCCTTAGAGCAGATATGGAATCGCTACTCGGTAAGGCGGAGGTCTCTTCGCTAGAGACTAGAGTACCAGTTTGAAAGGTCATAACTTATGATCCGACCGTTGGATCGCTCCCAAATTCTTACAGGAGTTTCCAGATGCTGTTTTCCTTGGTGTAGATGGGGAATTGCTACTCGTTGAGGCGGAGGTCTCTGCGCTCGAGACCAGCGTATCGGTTCGAAAGGGCTACAATTTTTTATCCGACCGTTGGATCGCCCTCAAATTTTTACAGGAGTTTCCGGAGGACTTTTCATTGGACTAGATGTGGAATCGCTACTTGGTGATGCGTAGGTCTCTTCGCTCGAGACAAGAGTACTGATTCAAAGGGCCATAACTTTTGATCCGACCGTTGGATCGCCCTCAAATTTTTACAGGAGTTTTCGGAAATCGTTTTCCTTAGAGTAGATGTGAAATAGCTACTCGGTGATGCGCAGGTCTCTAAGCTCTGGACCAGCGCTCCGATTCGAAAGGGCCATTACTTTTGATCCGACCGTTGGATCGCCCTCACATTTTTCCAGGAGTTTCCGGACGCTGTTTTCCTTGGAGTAGATGTGGAATCACTACCGGTGAGGCGGAGGTCTTTTCGCTTGAGACAAGAGTAACGGTTCGAGAGGGCCATAACTTTTGATCCGACCATTGAATCGCCCTCAAATTTTTACAGGAGTTTCCGGACGTCGTTTTCCTTGTAGTAGATGTGGAATCGCTACTCAGTGAGGCGAAGATCTTTTTGCTCGAGACTAGAGTACCAGTTTGAAAAGGCCATAACTTTTGATCCGACCCTTGGATCGCCTTCAAAGTTTTACAGGAGTTTCCAAACGTCGTTTTTCTTGAAGTAGATGTTGAATCGCTACTCGGTGAGGTGGAGGTCTGTTCGCTTGAAACAAGAGTACCGGTTTGAAAGGGCCATAAGTTTTGATCCGACAGTTGGATCGCCCTTAAATATTTACAGAAGTTTCCGGACGCTGTTTTCCTTGGAGTAGATGTGGAATCGCTTTTCGGTGAGGCGGAGTTCTCTTCGCTAGAGACTAGAGTACGGTTCGAAAGGGCCATAACATTTGATCCGATCGTGGGATAGCCCTCAAATTTTTACAGTTGTTTGTGGAGGCCGTTTTTCTTGGAGTAGATGTGGAATCGCTACTCGGTGAGGCGGAGGTCTCTTCGCTAGAGACTAGAGTACCGGATCGAAGGGGCCATAACTTTTGATCTGATCGTTGGATCGCCCTCAAATTTTTACAGGAGTTTCTGGAGGCCGTTTTCCTTGGAGTAGATGTGGAATCGCTACTCGGTGAGGCGGAGGTCTCTTCGCTAGGGACTAGAGAACCGGATCAAAGGGGCCATAACTTCTGATCCGATCGTTGGATCGCCCTCAAAGTTTTACAGGAGTTTCTAGAAGCTGTTTTCCTTGCAGTAGATGTGGAATCGCTACTTGGTGAGGTCGAGGTCTCTACGCTCGAGACCAGCGTATCGGTTCGAAAGGGCTACAATTTTTTATCCGACCGTTGCGTCGCCCTCAAATTTTTTCGGAAGATTCCGGAGGCCGTTTTCCTTGGAGTAGATGTGGAATCGCTACTCGGTGAGGCGGACGTCTCTTCGCTAGGGACTAGAGTACCGGTTCGAAAGGGCCATAACTTTTGATCCGACCGTTGGATCACCCTCAAATTTTTACAGGATTTTCCGGACGCCGTTTTCATTGCAGTATATGTGGGATCGCTACTCAGTGAGGCGTAGGTCTCTTCGCTAGAGACTAGAATACCGGTTCGAAGGGGTCGTAACTTTTGATCCGACCGTTGGATCGCCCTCAAATTTTTCCAGGAGTTTCAGGACGTCGCTTTTCTTGTAGTAGATATGCAATCGCTACTCAGTGCGGCGGAGGTCTCTACGCTCGAGACCAGCGTACCGGTTCGAAAGGGTTACAAATTTTGATCCGACCGATGGATCGCCCTCAAATTTTTACAGGAGATTTCAGAGGCTGTTGTCCTTGGAGTAGATATGGAATCGCTACTCGGTGATGCGGATGTCTCTCCGCTCCGGACCAGTGTACCGGTTCGAAAGGGCCATAACTTTTCATCCGACCTTTGAATCGCCCTCAAATTTTGACAGGAGTTTTCGGAGGCCGTTTCCCTTGGAGTAGATGTGGAATCGCTACTCGGTGAGGCGCAGGTCTCGTCGCTCGAGATTAGAGTGCTGGTTTGAAAGGGCCATAACTTTTAATCCAACTGTTGGATCACCCCGAAATTTTTACAGGAGTTTCCGGACGCCATTTTCCTTGGAGTAGATGTATAATACCTTCTCGTTGATGTGCAGGTCTCTACGCTCTCGACAAGCGTACTGATTCGAAAGGGCCATAACTTTTGATCCGACAGTTGAATCGCTCTCGAATTTTTCCAGGAGTTTCCGGACGCCGATTTCCTTGGAGTAGATGCAGAATCGCTACTTGGTGATGCAGAGGTCTCTTCGCTCGAGACAAGAGTACCGATTCGAAAGGGCCATAATTTTTTATCCGACCGTTGCATCGCCCTCAAATTTTTTCAGAAGATTCCGGAGGCCCTTTTCCTTTGAGTAGATGTGGAATCGCTACTCGGTGAGGCGGAGGTCTCTTCGCAAGGGACTAGAGTACCAGTTTGAAAGGGCCATAACTTTTGATCCGACCGTTGGATCGCCCTCAAATTTTTATAGGATTTTCGAGACGCCATTTTCCTTGCAGTATATGTGGAATCGCTACTCGGTGAGACGGAGGTCTCTTCGCTAGGGACTAGAGTACCGGTTCGAAAGGCCCATAACTTTTGATCCGACCGTTGGATCGCCCTCAAATTTTTACAGGATTTTCCAGACGCCGTTTTCCTTGCAGTATATGTGGAATCGCTACTCGGTGAGGCGGAGGTCTCTTTGCTAGAGACTAGAGTACCGGTTCGAAAGGGCCCGAACTTTTGATCCGACCGTTGGATCGCCCTCAAATTTTTACAGGAGTTTCTAAACGCCGTTTTCCTTGCAGAAGATGTGGAATCGGTACTCGGAAAGGCGGCAGTCTTTGCGCTCGAGAGCAGCGTACCGGTTCGAAAGGGCCGTAGCTTTTGATCCGGCCGTTGGATCGCCCTTAAATTTTTACAGGAGATTCCGGAGGCCGTTTCCCTTGGAGTAGATGTGGAATCGCTACTTGGTGAGGAGGAGGTCTCTTCGCTAGAGACTAGATTACCGGTTTGAAAGGGCCCTAACTTTTGATCCGACCGTTGGATCGCCCAAAAAGTTTTACTGGACATTTCGGAGGCCGTTTCCCTTTGAGTAGATGTGAAATCGTTTCTCGGTGAGACGGAGGTCTCTTCGCTAGAGACTAGAGTACCGGTTCGAACGGGTCGTAACTTTTGATCCGACCGTTGGATCACTCTAAAATTTTTACAGGAGTTTCCAAAAGCTGTTTTCCATGGAGTAGATGTGGAATCGCTACTCGGTGAAGCGGAGGTCACTGCGCTCGAGACCAGCATCCCCGTTCGAAAGGGCCGTAACTTTTGATCCGACCGTTGGATCGCCCTCAAATATTTACAGGAGTTTCCGTAGGATGTTTTCCTTGGAGTAGATGTGGAATCCCTGCTCGGTGAGCCGGAGGTCTCTGCGCTCGAGACCAGCGTACCGGTTCGAAAGGGCCATAATTTTTTATCCAGCCGTTGGATCGCCCTAAAATTTTTACAAGAGTTTCCAGAAGCTGTTTTCCTTAAAGTAGATGTGGAATCTCTACTCGGT
>Ga0325410_1002895_pt1 | contig 19291 bp, 6 predicted proteins | sample PopdelMetagenome_16_FD_206182 | JGI IMG/M metagenome (GOLD analysis project Ga0325410, IMG submission 206182) | Populus deltoides microbial communities from Bellville, Georgia, United States - Xylem-PdIQD-R3 | ecosystem: Host-associated > Plants > Phyllosphere > Stem > Wood/Secondary xylem... | reverse complement strand
AGGGGAGAAACTTTCGTTCCCAACTTGCATCTCCTCCGGCAACGTTCCAGAGAAATCGATGCGTCGCAGCAACCCGTTCATTTCGTTTTTACTTGTAACAAAATAAAGTATAATATGGTAAGAGTAATCGGGGTGTTTCTTTGGCACGACTACAGGATCTGGGCCCTCTGCTACCATAATATGTTAGCGAAGGTAATTAATTACGTGATAATCAACAAATCAATCAATTGATTGTCACAATATGAGCACACCTGCGTCAACAAATATTACTTTTAAACCATTCCTATATTTATAAAAAGGCAAAAGCAATTTACAGGCTTAATATAAGGAGGAGGAGGAGGAGGAAGCAATTTAGAGGCTCAATACTTACCTTATGTTCTAAGAAAAGATTTGATTAAGGAAGTTCTATTCATGTTAAGAACAATATTTCTTTTACTAGATCTAAGCTTTACCCTAGCATTACCCCCCACATAATCACCGAAAATCTCCCAATAAAGTTTTACCCTAGCAAAATAATTGTTTAGCGAATCAAATTCCTCGAGGAGGTTGAAGCTGAAGTTGAAGGAGCAGGAAATTGGAGGTCCCTCTTACGCCATCACCCTCCAGAAAAATGAGTTTTAGCTCCGAATCTGGCCTCTGGTCTCTTTGTTATGCTTTTTTGGAAGATTTGTTTACATAATATTTTTAAAATAAATATTTGAAAGAATATATTAGAATATTCCATATAAATATCTCATCATAAATATCTAGATATTTATAAAGATATGTATATTGTATAAAATACATGTATAGTTTTTACATGTATCGAGTGTATATATCAGAGTCCACCGTACGGTATTTAAAAATTGAAACCTGCAAGTCAAATTAGTAAACATAATGTAAGGTGTTATCTCACAGAGAACTTTCCAGGTCCCTAACGCCAAACAGTAGCAACCATAATCTGGACTATTAGGTCAGCCTCAGAAACACAGCCATTTTTGCTCGAACAAAATTAATTTTAACACGGAGTGCCACTTTAAGAAATTGCCGGTAAATGAGTTCGCATGCATGGTTTGGAAGTGGCGATTTAATTCTCCTCTGGGTTTTGAAGAAAATTTATATTCGAAAAGTAACTAATACTTCCAGTCGCTGTCCGAATGGAACAGATGATGCTCTTTTGTTTTTTTCCATGTTAAAGGTTTCTCAGTTTGTCACTGTTTAGAGCGTGTGTAAGATTGTTTAACCAGCCATCATGTACACGTCCAGCCTTCTCCTCTGGACAGCATAGCTTACTTTAAATTCTGCTACTAACTTCTATTGATTCTGTGTACACGTACCCATTCCATTTTTTTCTCTATAAATGTGTGCATTGCCTTCCCATTTGTTTTCATGCAAGCAATTATTCTCCTCTTCTGCGCTTATTAGCCTTTTCTTTTGTGCTCTCGAGTTTCTATAGTGAGCGAGTTTTTTTTTTTTTTTTCCGTGTTTGATCTCAAGTCTCTTCAAAGAATCTAGTCCGTCTAAGATTGTTTACACGTATAATTCTGTGTCGAGTTCTATATTTGTTAACTGTATATTAATGATTTCAGCTTCTATATCTGTGCAGAAATATACTTTGAGCTCAAGATCTTATATATTCTAGAGGATATATACTTGCTTTTCACAGTTTGTAATTCATCAAAAAAAAATATTTCAGCTATTTTCTTCCATAAGAGTACCTTGTAGAACTCCATAAAATCCTCCCTTTAGTTATTCTTCCAAACATTTTATTCTTCTTTTAGCTCTCTCCGTTTTTGCTCTGTTTTCCTCTGCTATGGCTCCCCCAAATGATCCCGCTAGTCCACCACGTAGCATTCGTAAACATGATGATAGTTCAGACAAATACTTTGATTTGTCGAATGGGAAACTTAGTGTCAAGGGATTTCCATTGCTTTCTGAAGTTCCAAGCAACGTGACTTTTGCTCCCTTGTTTTCTTCTATCTGTAAACCCCCTGATGCTCCACTTGCTCTGCTCCAGCGTGTCCAAGCTCAGTCGCACAAGGGCGGATTCCTGGGTTTCCACAAAGAGGCTCCGTCAGACCGCTTAATTAACTCCCTTGGTAAGTTCACGGGTAGGGAATTTTTGTCCATCTTTAGATTCAAAACTTGGTGGTCTACCATGTGGGTGGGTAACTCTGGTTCTGATATGCAAATGGAAACTCAATGGGTTCTCCTTAATGTTCCTGAAATAAGGTCTTATGTCATAATCATACCCGTCATTGATGGAAGTTTTAGGTCTGCTCTCCATCCTGGAACTGATGGCCATGTCATGATTTGTGCTGAGAGCGGTTCTACTAAGGTGACAGCATCATCTTTTGATGCTATCGCTTATGTTCATGTGTCTCAAAATCCTTACCATATCATGAATGAGGCCTATAGTGCACTTAGGGTCCACCTCAATACCTTCAAGCTTTTGGAAGAGAAAGCTGCCCCTTCTCTTATTGATAAATTTGGGTGGTGCACTTGGGATGCATTTTATTTAACCGTAGAGCCTGCTGGTGTATGGCATGGTGTGAATGATTTTGTCGAGGGTGGTGTCTCTCCAAGGTTTCTTATCATTGATGATGGCTGGCAAAGCATCAATTTTGATGGTGAGAATCCGAACGAGGATGCTAAAAACCTTGTTCTTGGTGGGACTCAAATGACTGCCAGGCTTCACAGGCTTGATGAATGTGAGAAGTTTAGAGAGTACAAGGGAGGGTCTCTGCTGGGTCCTCACCCTCCTTCATTTGATCCAAAGAAACCAAAGATGCTTATCTCAAAGGCAATTGAACTCGAGCATGCTGAGAAGGATCGAGATAAGGCAATACAATCTGGTGTTACTGACTTGTCTGCTTTTGAATCTAAAATTCAGAAGTTGAAACAAGAGCTGGATGTCATGTTCTGTGGAGATGAAAAGAATGTTTCCACTGGGAGCTCTGGAAGTTGTTCTTGCAAGGCTGACAGTTACGGCATGAAAGCTTTCACGAGAGATTTGAGGACAAAGTTTAAAGGGTTGGATGATATTTATGTGTGGCATGCTCTCTGTGGTGCCTGGGGTGGCGTTAGGCCAGGTGCTACTCATTTGAATTCAAAGATCATTCCTTGCAAACTGTCTGCTGGTCTTGATGGGACAATGAATGATCTCGCTGTGGTTAAGATCATTGAAGGCGGTATTGGTCTTGTTCAGCCTGACCAAGCAGGAGATTTCTATGATTCTATGCATTCCTACCTTGCCAGTGTTGGCATTACAGGAGTGAAAGTAGATGTCATTCATGTGAGACTTTCTTTATATATCTCTTTTCCATATTTCTTTTATTTATGAATATTTGGATATTCTATATTGGAGTTCCTTAATTATCGTGTATCTAAATCTAAATTGTCTAATGCAGACTCTTGAGTATGTGTCTGAAGAATATGGAGGCCGTGTTGAGCTTGCAAAGTCTTATTACAGGGGCCTGTCAGATTCCCTGGCAGAGAATTTCAAAGGATCTGGACTCATCTCTAGCATGGAACAATGCAATGATTTCTTCTTCCTTGGAACAAAGCAGATATCCATGGGAAGAGTAGGTAAGAAAATCTAACCACATGGTCTCCTTTATTGTTTTATACGTTTGTTTGTTAGAAAGTAGTTGTTTTTACCATGCAGCTTAGATCTGACACGTTTTTGCTACAGGTGACGATTTCTGGTTCCAGGATCCAAATGGGGATCCCATGGGAGTTTACTGGTTACAAGGGGTCCATATGATCCATTGTGCCTACAACAGCATGTGGATGGGCCAGATTATACAACCTGATTGGGATATGTTCCAATCCGACCATCTGTGTGCCAAGTTTCATGCTGGGTCAAGAGCTATTTGTGGTGGACCTGTATACGTGAGTGACTCCGTCGGTGGTCATGATTTTGAACTCCTCAAGAAACTTGTGTACCCTGATGGTACCATTCCCAGATGCCAACACTTTGCCCTGCCCACTAGGGATTGCCTCTTCAGGAACCCTCTATTTGACAAGAAAACAATTCTCAAAATTTGGAACTTCAACAAGGTATTCATTTATTTTGTCTGAAAGGACCAGATAAAAACGATATTTTATGTTTTGGATATAGCAGCTTTCTATTCTGTTTCCTATCCAACATGTTTCGTTATTTAACGTATAGCGCAGGGCATTGAGGAACTAAATTTGTGAATTTTTTTATTTTAGGGAAACAGTAGTTGTTGTTATACCTGCCAAAATTCTCTTGATACAGTGTTTGTCAAATTGTTTAATAAGGGAAATCTTTTGAAGTCAAACGAAACTAAATTGCCATATTGGACTTTGCAGCATGGAGGTGTGATTGGAGCCTTCAATTGCCAAGGAGCTGGTTGGGACCCCAAAGAGAAAAGGATCAAGGGCTACTCAGAATGCTACAAGCTGATGTCTGGTTCTGTTCATGTTACTGATATTGAGTGGGATCAAAAGAAAGAAGCTGCTCAAATGGGTGAGGCTGAAGAGTACATAATCCATCTCAACCAGGCAGACGAACTACTACTTGTATCACCAGAATCTGAAGCAATGCAGATCACCATCGAACCATCTTCATTTGAGATCTTCAGCTTTGTGCCCATCAAGAAGCTAGGCACCAGTATCAAATTTGCTCCTGTTGGACTGACCAACATGTTTAATAGTGGTGGCACAATTCAAGAACTGTGGTATTTTGATTCTGAAGCTGAGACTTGTGTAAAGATTGATGTTAAAGGTGGGGGGAATTTCTTATCATACTCCAACGCGTCTCCAAAGAAGTGTTTCTTCAATGGAGCTGAGGTGGCTTTCGAGTGGCTGGATAATGGCAAACTGAGCTTGAATCTCCCTTGGACTGAAGCCGCTGGTGGCATATCTAAAGTTGCTTTTCTTTTTTGAAGTTGTTTAGTCGTATATTGTTCATGGCGAGGAAGTTGAAAGCCATGGCAACGAAGTAAACCTTAAATAAACCAGATTCTAATAGTTGATCAAAAAGTCTGTCGTACACCAGCAATACATGAAACTTTGAAATTGGATGTATATTATCGAGGTGTACTCTGGGTTTGATTGCTCTTTTAATTCAACGTATATTTGATCCATTATCTTTGAAGCTCTTAAGACTAGCAAATCAAAAACAGCTGTTCCTGAATGTGATCACACTCGAAATTTGTGAATTAAATTAAAAAAATGCTTCTGGTGAATTAAAGAGAGCCTTTAATGTCATCTCGAAAAAACAGACAGAGAGGGAGAGCCTACAGTGCACATAAAGCTAAAGATCCATAAGGACAGAATCAAAACTTTAATTGGAAGGTTCACCAAAATAAAAATGAATCAGATGTTGCTTCACAGCAGAATGTAGCTGACAATCCGAGCCACAGTAACAACAAACTTTGGATTGCCTTCTGCTTTGAAAATTATGTAGAATTGAAGGGAACAAGCGGGCGTTTGGTCTCTGGGATTCTAGTAGATCATTTCTTTTAACTGCGCGCCTGCAGTATAGTTCAACTTAATTTGATTTGAATTATTTGTATAGAATAATAACACCTAAATACCCAGAAAGTTATTGATAAAAATAAAATTAAGAAAATAGTAAAGTGGACAAATTGGATTTGTCACTCCAAATTCCAACAGCAAAATTGACCAGCAGAGAAGACTGTATTGGGCATCAGTCACCTTCAAAAGAACTGGATAGGACAGAGAAATCTCCAGATGGGTTCTCATAATTATCCACCGAAAAATCCAACCGAACCTTGAAACAAGGAAAGTGAAAGAGTACTTTTGCTTGTTCGAAGATTTTTTTTGTTTGAGATTATCCATTTGAGTACTTTTTGGTCGGCCCAATGGTAGCGTGACAAGTAAGTTAGATTAGACCACCAACTGCGAAGTTAACTAACTAAACCACCAACTGCGAAGTTAACTAACTAAACCACCAACTGCAAAATTAACTAACCAAACTAACTGTAGTTGAAGACTATTGGCTTCGTATCTTTTTTTCAGATTCCTTTGACTCAAAATCCTTTTCAGAAGGATTTGGGTAAGAAGTGTGAATCGTGATTTACGACCATTAGCGCGACAACGTCCCGCAAACTCATATGTCCTCCTGTAGGCATATCGATTGTATATAATGTAAATAGAAGCTCCGATCTAGAGATAAAAAATAATAATAATAATAATAACATGAGTCAACTTTAATTAATTTATTAAATTAATGATTTGGATTATAAAACTAAAATAACTTAGTAGAAAATAAATTAAACAATTTAAAAACTTTAAATTTTAATTAACTCAGTGTTGAAAGATAAAATTAAAAAAAAATTAAAAAATTACATAAAAAACAATTCGAGTCAACTAATGTTAATCCGCCAAACTCATGACCCAAGTCATGAGACATGGATAATTTCATAGAAAGAAAACCAAAACAAATCACAAAACCTAATTTTCAATCAACTTAATGTTAAATGATGAAATCGAAAAAGAAAAAATTCAATTAAAAAAAAAGGGTAAAAAAATCAAGTTAGCCGAATTAATTCGACAAACTCGCAGTTTGGATCATGAGACTGGGATAACCTTATTAAAAGTAAATTGTAAAAAATTATAAATCTCAATTCTCAATAAACCTAATGTTGAATGATATAATTGAAAATGAAAAATTGATTGAAAAAACATAAAAAACAATTCAAGTGAACTCGAATTAACCCGCTAAGCTCGTAACCTAAATCATAAGACGGGGATAACTTCACTTAACGTAAAATAAATAAATCATTAAACCTAATTATCAATTAATTTAATGTTAAGAAATGAGATTGAAAAAAAATCAATTAGAAAAAAAAAAGAAAACAATTCGAGTCAAATAAATTAACCTATCAAACCTGCAGTCCGGGTTATGATATTAAGATAATCTTATAAAAAGTAAATTGAAAAAAAATAAAATTTAATTTTTAATAAACTTAATATTAAAAGATAAAAAAACAGAAAAAGAAAAAAAAATATTATTGCAGTAAATATTTATGATACATGCATGTATGATGGAACAGTGCGTGTGCCCATTAATAAAGATGGACAGATAGCTTTTGTGATGCTATTGGTGTGGTTACGCCACATCATAAGCCGTGGAAAGAACATCGCCGTCTGATTTGACAGTATGAGAAGGGCTCGGGTACGTGCAGTGAGAACACGTGTTTTGACCGTTAACAAACGCTCCCTCCCTCCTCGAATATCCCTCTTATTTTTTCCAAATCATATGTACCTGTTGAACTTGTAAGAATATATTTCCTTTTGCTTTCTAAAGCAAGCGTTTTTAAATTATTTTTTTTTTCACCTTTTCCTCTTATTATATTATATTATATTTTAAAAGCTGTAGAAAAAATCCTTCATACACAATGGTATATAGTTTCCCTGCATCGTGGATTATACTATATAGTTATAGCCGCGTTATTTTTCATGTGTTTTAGTTAAAAAAATATTGGTGATGGCATTGTTTTTTTATTTTTTGTGTCAAGCTAACCTAGTATTATTAGGTCTAGCAAGTCTGTCGAATATTTTTAATTTTATTATTTTTTTTTTTAGATTTTTTTCTTTTCTCTTGTTTATTTTTTTTCATATGATAAAGAGGGAAAATTTTTATGAGATTTTTTTTTATATACAATATAAAAGTTTGATGATGATATTTTTTTTGATCTAAGGTTAGGTTGGGTTGGGTTGATTTTCTTTTCTCTTAGCATTAAGTCTTGTTACCCAGCCACACCCAACAATTTTTAGACTTCTTGACCACCAAACCCGCTGTAGAGCACGGGCCAATATGCTAGTAGGTTATAAGATAGGGTTGTTTGTCACAACTTTTGTACTTTTTTTTATTTTCAAATTAATATTTTTTTAATATTTTATAGTTTTGATAAATTAATGTTAAGAATTTTAAAAAATCTAAAATGAAATTATTTTAATATTTTTTTCAATGAAAAAACTATTTTAAAAACATTTACAAATATTGTAATGTTTGTTTGAAACTGCGATAACCTCGTAAAAAACAAATAATGAAAACTAATTTAAACTCAATAAAATATCAAAGGATAAAATTGATAAAAAAAAGTAAAAAAGAATTCAATTGAAAAAAAATGGAAGATAAGATTTAAAAATAAAATAAAATATTTGATATTGTTATTACATCAGACCCAACAAGTCAATCTTGAAACTTCTCGACCTAATCCCTTGTCTAACCTAAGTTTAAAATTAACCTACATAAAAGTCGAGTTTGTATAATTCAGTTGACTTTGTGGGTCAAAAGATAACTCAAACACCTGGTAAAAAGTATGATTTGACTTTTAAAAAAAATTAAAAACAATATTTTTTTTAATATTAAAATGGCGACATATTGAATCAACTCAGATTTTGTGGCTTAACTTTTAAAATCTGTGACTTAGATCATAGACTCCACTAAGTTTTAAAAAATTGTTTTTCTAAATTATTTTTTATATAATGATATAATAATAAAAATAGATGCTTATAAAAAATAAATATCAATCAAATGTTGGGAAGTTTATCTAAGACTCCAATGATTTCATAAAAAAAATATTGTAACAAATTATAACGATCAATTCCAAACTAATAAAATATTAAAAGAAAAGGTTGAAAGAAAAAAAAATTAAATGTATAATTTTTCTTTTAAAAACAAATTAAGATGCTTCGTATCTATTCTAGTTGTTTTTATAGAAAGAAGAAATTAATGCATGTTTACCTCGACATCCATTGAAATATTTGAAGTATAGTTATATTATATTCTCAACCTTATATCCACAAAAAATAAATACTATAATCTTTATCAAGAACAAACTTGCATTGGTACATGCAATACAATTAAGAATATTAACAATAAGTATTTTACCTTGTTATATGCTATTCATGATATGATATATATATATATATATATATATATATATATATATATATATATTGATTTTGCAGGACTTTTAAATTAAAATAAATACAAGTACAAAAATCATATTAAACTCCCGTGACATTTCAAATTTAAAATGTATTTAAAATGTTAGCGGTGATATTTTTATTAACATAGCTACTAAAAATCTTATAATGAATTTGTATAATTTATGGTTATTTTAGCTAAATAATAATAAATTACTTATAATACAACATCATAGTTTGTTATAAAAAAATTAATTACGTTGCTTCATATCACAATATAATATAATAAGCATAGCACATCACAGTGTTCGAGGGAGATCACAGCGTGGTAGAGCCGAACAGTAAACAAACGGGCCACTGTTTTTATGAAGCAAACGGGCTTATGCTTATCCTTATGATCATGACCAAAACTGTTATTTTTTGGAAAATATAAAAATAACGTCGAGAATTTTTAAATTATGCAGTTATATTTTGTTAGTGTTACTGTAAAAAATAAATAAATATAAAAGAGACATAAATGTACTTGGTTAAAGAGATAAAAATAAAAATATAAAATAAAGTTGTTTTTGATAATTTTTGAATAATTCTTTTTACTTTTGTTGAAAAAACTATCTTAATTTAATAATTTTAGTTATTGGTTGAAGTCACAATATATAATTTATATAATAAATCTAATAAATATTCTCAAGTGAAAGTTTATTGTACTTGAAATTTGCACATGCTCATAATACATTGTGCTTAATTTTTATCAAATAGAACGAGAGTAGTGAGATTTAAATTCGTGTTGCTTGGTTAACAAGACTTTGATGCCATGTCAAATAACAATTTCAACGTAATAGTTTAGATTGTTAGATGAGGTTTTGGAATATAATTTTTAATATGAAGTACATAAAAATTTGTTCCCTTTATTTCAATTATCTTAATTTTTTATATATCAAAATAGTAATACTATTTTCAAGCTTAACGAAAAATGATGAATATACAGGAACAAAAATAAAGTTTAGTTTTTTTTTTTTCAATTTACATGGCTGAGCATATATGCAAGAAATTACTGTGCACATGCAGAACACGTTTTTCATGCACCACTTATACATGTGCAGATATCCTAAAATTTATGTTTTTAATAAATCCATTCATAAAAAGAACATTTAAAAAAAAAACTGGAAACCCATGTAGAATTCATTGTGCATCTATCCACAATTCATTATTTACCACAACAGTGTGGTTACCATTTTGCTATTCAACAAAAAAAAAAAAAAAATTAATGATCTCATTTTGAGGTATAATGGTATTTTCAAAAAGCTCCACGAGATATTTTGAGATTAATTAGTGACATATTAATTTTTTATACTTCTTAAATATACAATGTAATGATTATATTACTCTCACAATAAAAATATTTCAAGGATAATAAGCACAATTTGATTTTCTTGAGTTTTTAAAAGGGACTATGTTATCTAAAAAAAATTCTTGAACTTACAAAAAAGATTTACTTGTCTTCTCATATTAGTTTATTTTTGTAACTATAAGGTTAACAAGAGTTATTTGGTTTTATGGATGGTGTGTGCAGTAATACTCACCACCAAACATCGTCTTCCGCAATGAAACACCCTATCTTTCTCTTTCTATTGGTGTTGTGCTTGTCGACAATGACATATCGATTAGGTTCTAATAAACGATTTCATCCCCCTACTATTTTTCTCTCCTTTTATTTTGTCATAATATAAAATTTTCATTTAGCTTGTTTTTTGTTCCTGATTTGGTCTTCATCTTTCTTATTTCTATTTTTTTTAATCAATTTTTTCTTCTATTTTTGCCCTTATTATTTAGTTTTATTTAATTTTTATATCAAAATTGGTCTTTATTCATTTGGTTGTTATTTGTTTATTTTTAATTATTTTTCTAATTGAATTTTGTTTTTAATTTTACCCCTCAGTATTTGATTTCAAATTATTTTTATATCAGATTTAATCCTTATTAATTTTTTTGGATCCTTTTTTATTTTATTTTTTTTTCAATCTCATCCCATTAGCATTTTGATGATTTGAAATTTTGCTTTGTTATTTGTTAAGGTTTGTCTTCGCTATTTAAATTTCACAGATTTTGAAGGTTAACACGGGCCCACTATCTAATAAGTTTAATAATCTTTATTTTTTTAACTATTATTTCTTTTGTTAGGAATCCTTTTTATTATATTTTTTTCAATCTCATCCATTATCATTTGGATGATTCATAATTTTGCTTTGTTATTTTTTAGGATTTGTTTTTATTATTTAAATTTCATAGATTTTGAAGGTTAACATGGCCTCACTATCTAACAAGTTTAACTAATTAGGGAAAAATATTGGATAACAATAAAATAGGGTGCCATTTTATAAATAAAAGAAATGACAGCACATTGTGAATCCAGCACGAGATGCAAGAAAAGTGGTGTAGTAGGCGTGTTCAATGGGCCAGGAGGCCCACAAGCACCTAGTAGGGCTTCTTCTCCCTGGAATATCATTCCTTAGAACGTGGGTAGTTGGTCCAATTAGTTTCTTTGCATGTGCTAAAAGAAGTTAGGGTTTCATCACCGCACGTTCGAATGGAAAGGAAGACTGCTATCCAAAGCTTTCAAATTTAAATAATCTACAAAGATGAATATTTATGAAATATTATAAAAATATTTTATTACAAAAATTGTTAGGTGATTATAAAAAATATATTTTTATCTTAACAAATACATGAACCACAAAGATTTAAAGAGTAAGGTAGTTTTTAATATTATGGTAGCAGTTATTTTTTCAAAGTATTTTTTACTTGAAAATGCATTAAAATGTATATTTTTTAAATTTATTTTTAACATCATCACGTTAAAATGATCTAAAAATATAAAAAAATAATTTAAAGCAAAAATTAAATTCAAAATTTTACATAATTACACCATGCCACGTATCCAAACATGATCCAAGTTAACTACACATGGATGATAGACTCATGCACTAATATAAATAGCCTAGCACTAAATATAATTTATCAAAAAATAAAGGTAATCAAGATTAAAACTTTTGTTGCTGGATAAAAAATAATTTAAAGCAAAAATTAAATTCAAAATTTTACATAATTACACCAAGCCACGCCACGTATCCAAACATGATCCAAGCTAACTACACATGGATGATAGACTCATGCACTAATATAAATAGCCTAGCACTAAATATAATTTATCAAAAAATAAAGGTAATCAAGATTAAAACTTTTGTTGCTGGATAAAAGAGAACACAAAGGTTTCCCTTTTTATTTTCTGGTTCATATAGCTAACATGGGTGCTTCCAGCAATAAGGAACAAAGTTAAGTTTTGTCAAAGTAAAAGTGTAGCCCAAAACCCTTAAGGATGCTAGCTACTTAGCCATGAGAGAGGGATGCGTTTAATTTGCAACCAGCTGGTAATTCAAGACCAAAAAAGAGAGAGAGGAAGAAAGTGAGAAAAGGAAAATATTAATTTCAAATGTATGTGTTTGGTGCTTCGAATCCAAAAATAACACTTATTCAATGGTATATAATCGTCTCTCAAAGTTTCAGAAAAAAATAAACCAATAATGCAGACTATATGTGAAGCTGTGGATAAATCCATGTGCGTAGCCGTCAAGATTTGTTTGTTTTGTATATAAGTTCATCTACCAATATAAACAAAGCAAACATGTACCAACAACTGGATGACAGGAAGAGAACATCCTACGTAACATTGCTCCCTACCTGTTCGTTACTTGCAGTGCACATATGGAAGTGGAAACCCACTATTGATTGAATTCTATTACAAAACATATATATAGTCTCTTAGTCCACATCGAGCCATGGGTGCACATGTTTAATTCGAGCCATGCATGTAACTGGACTTAATCTTGTGCTTGATCTATGCCTAGATAAAAACCAATTAAATGCTTTATCAACTGCGCATGTGGGTGCATGTTCTATTGATCTTGAGCTAGCTCCCAACAAGAGCAGAAGAAAGAATGACCAGTTATAAAATGTGTGTAATTCTCAAGGCAGGACCAGAACCCTTCCAGAATCAAAGTACTTAATGTTATAAACGACGAAATTAAAGATGAAGACTCCGTCATCTTGAATCCTGGAATCAATGTATTCCGTAGCATCACTAATGCGGATGCATGCAGTTTTGTCTGTCAGATTGTCTCGGATAAGTTTGTGTTGGTGTACTTCGAACCAGACGTGCCAGGACATGATTTGCTGATAAAATCCTTAATAAGCAATCATCATCTTGATGGGAAATGGGGTTCATGAATGTCAGAAGAAAATCTACCTTATCCCAACATTAGGATCTAAATTGTCCACATTTGTTAACACAAGTATTGACAAAGTAATTAACAATATTTAATTAATCACAGGCTCTGCAAATGCTTGTAGTTCGATAATCTAGGGCTCTCCTATTTGGAAACAAGAGCTACTTAACCACCATGAGCCTTAGGGTTTATATATATATATATAGGATCATGCCATGTTTTTTGAGGTGGAGATAAGAATATTAAGGACCCGGCCCAAACTCAAAATTATATATATTATACATTGAATTTGTAAAGTGGGGGAGGAATAATCCAGGGTGTTTTGATGAGATGGGAGGGTGCTATGAGAGATAGTGGCTTAGATTAGAGAGTTGGGTGGTGGTGAAGAATCATGTGGTTGCATGTGCATTGAGCTGGAGAACATGTCCAACCAAAGCAACAAGCAACACCCTTAGGTACACTTGGCTCTTCCTCGTTCATTGATCCCATTCCCTTGGAGTCCTTCTATGAAACTGTGTTTGTGCATGGGCCCTACCTTAATTTATTTCCATTATCCTCATTTTACAAACCAATTATTACCCACGCCTAAATACCGTATATAAGTGCCCGCAAGTGTGGCATATGCGATACAACGTCTTGTCTCGGCAATTGAATTTGGAAGGCCTGCGCAAGTTAGTGATTCATTCGAGACCTTTTCTGTAATGGGAGTTTCAGCAGGCGAACATTCTCTTCTTGTTTCTTTCAAGGGTAAGGTCCAGGGAAACGAAGAAATGGTGCACAAGTCAAACGAGACTTTGTGGGAAAAAGTCATGGAAGGACAAGCCAAGAGAAGATGCCCACCGAGGAAACAAAAACACGGACGACATGCCGAGGGCAAGAGACCCAGAAGGATTTTGATGAAGAGAATGGCACGTGTAGAAGGTTCTACTAGAAGGGCTGGGTATGGTGTTGGGAGAAGAGTTAGAACCCTGAAGAAGCTCATTCCTAATGGCGAATCCTTGGGATTGGATGGGCTTTTCAGAGAGACAGCTGATTACATTTTGTCTTTGCAGACGAGAGTGAAAGTCATGCAGATAATGGTTAAGGAATTAACAGGTTCGGACGAGCAGTAAACTAATTCATTTTGTAAAGGCTATCATCTCTCTCTCTTTCTCTTAAATTTTAATTTCTTTTCTCCTCATAATCTGCTATCCTTTATGCTATTCATAGCCGTACGAACAGGACTTCGTTTTGTAAAGTCTACATATATGTGGACGTGATTGCCTAGATTTAACAGCGCGCAGCAGCTTTGTGTGAGAAGTGGCTGATTAGCGAGATGAACAAGTGAATTGATTATCAAATTCACCACTGTTATATATTTTCCACAGCTCCATGCATTCAACTCCTCCACTCTCGAAAGCATGTAAAAATAAGCTATTATAATCGCGTTACTGTGACGTGGTTGGAAATGGATTAATTTTTCTTCTTCTTTTCCAGCCTGGTACGTGCAGGTAGATATATATGAACCGTTCCTGCCTTTGTAATTAAGGATCAATTAAAGCTTCGAAGACTACAAATAAGCGCCTACCAATTTAAAATCATCATTTCAGTAATGCCACGTGTATTTCTTACATGTAAAATTGAATTTAATTTCAGATAATTTATTATCATTCCTATATTTAGAATAAAACTCTAAATCTCGTAATTAAATTCAATTATACTTTTTAAAACATGTGAAATTTAATTTAACATTCATTCAGAATTCAATTGGTAGAGTATGGTTTTGGCAACAATGGCCGAGAAGCTTTTTCTCTTGATATTTCATCTAGTTTTTTAAAATAATCCTTGCCTCACGGATTATTAAATTGATAATTTTTTAAAATATTTGATATACTAATATTAAAATTAAAAAAAAATCTGAGAAAAATATTTTTTAATAAAAAAATATTTTAAAAAACAGGATAATACTAATTTGTGAAGATGGAAGATGGTGCACTTATTAAATGCTGAGACGAGCCCAAGTGTACTCTGTTCGTTCTGTCTGATGAGCCTATCTGACATGGCCCACAAACCAAATGTGGCCTTCCTCGACCATATTCTTCCAGAGTGTTCAAGATTACGCCACTCTTCTTGTTTGGAATTGGGCCGAATAACTAACCCTAAATGCATCTTTAGGAATAATTGATGATATTATCAAGGAAGATGGAAAAAATTGACAGCCGATTAATTGTAGTTTAATCGGAATTGGTCTCTTTAATCTTCAAAAGATATCTGCATCAAATCTACATTTTTATTAATAATTAGTTTACCTCCAGTGATATATGTAATGAGTTGGAATGAAAAAAATTAAATATAAAAAAAATAATATCCAGGAATATTGTTATTAAACTAGGTTGAGCAAGTTAAACTTCAAAATTCTCCACATAACTCCTTAACATGTGAAAGTTTTTAATTAAATTATATAAAAATTTTATTGATATGACTTAGTCGATTTAACAGGTTAAAAAAATAAAAACAAATATAAATATCAAAGGAAAAAAGACAAAAATAAGTATAAAATAACAGAGAATATATGCATTGTTTTTTTATTTTTTTTTAAACTAATAATTTTTAAGTTTCATCATTCACAATTTATTTATTTATAAATTTCATTTCTCTTCAATATTTTTCTCTCAAATTTGATTCTCACTAATTTAATCTTTATTTATTTTGTTTTAGATGATTTTTATAATTGAAGTATGTTTTGCAAGTTTATCTTTTAAATTTTTCATGTATGATTTGAACCTCATTCATTTTTTTTTGATAATTTTTTTTTACAATTTCATTCTCTAATATTAAATTAGTTGGGAATTAAGTTTCTTGATTGGATTTGGATCTAGCATTTTATAGATTGCGGGTTTAAAAGATTAATCCAGTTTAAAAATTTCTTTTATTTTATTTTTTTAATTTAATTTTTTAATATTTATTTATTTTTTAAATTTCACCAACTTTATTTTGATCCAACCTGAAATTAGTTAAGACCGCATAAGAGCCCAATAAAAAATAAAAGGCCCAACCAGATCATATTCATTATTGGAATCATCAATTTCATAGATCAGCTTTTGCCGTTGTCTATTCTTGGCATTTGAGCGAAGACTGGCATCGTTTGGGAATGCGGCTGTGGTTGTGTTTTTAAAAAATTTGAAATTTTTTTTTTATTTAAATTTAATATGATTTGTATGTTTTGGATCGTTTTAATGTGCTGATGTTAAAAATGATTTTTAAAAAATAAAAAAATATTATTAATATATATTTTAATACAAAAAATTATTTGAAAAGCACCCACAACCACACTGTAAATTGGAGTTAAGACGACAGTGGCGTTATTTGTTTTTAACCAAACTGCTATTTAAACAGGGTGGCCAAATTTATTAATGGCCTAATAAGTCAAACAGTCAAACATGCCACGTCAATTTATTTTCATTTATTAATGCAAATGGTTGGCGATTAATTTTATTTTATACCCTATTCAAGTTCTTAGTTCTTATTGCAAATATTTTACAACAATAAAAAAAGAAGAGAAAATCAACGCTAACATTTTTTTAATGCATTCGTTGGGTTGCCTACATCAAAGCACTGGGCCAGACCTGAGTAGGTTACTGTTTAAGCATTTAATTCTGTTGGAAGAATACTAGAACATAGCTCTAGCTTAGGCTAGATGTTTTGATTTGAAGCCCGACGGAGATGAAAAGAAGCGGTGAAAGAAAAACCAGGTGGGTCCAGGAGACCAACCTGCCTGGAAAAGACGTTCGCCGGGCCAAAACCCGAGCACAGTGGCGAAGATGGTTAACAAGATCGCTATCACATGATATCAGCAACGCTTTATCAAGATCTTGCAACAGTTTCCAATTCCATATTGCATCAAAGTGGGGGCATGGAATGGCTCCGCCTTAGCTGTAATACTACTTTGATATATGATTAGGCAGCTAATCAAACATATTCTGATGCGAAATGAAATAATAATGCAATGTGATGGTACTGTTTCGTACTGGTTCAAGCTCAATGATGGCCTTCATGAATGATGATAAGATCGATGTGTTGTAATCACAAGGTTTTTTCAAGGATTGGCGGTATGGGGATGGAATGGACATGTCCAGGAGGCGTGCGGCTTTGATGATGATGAAATTGACCGTGTGTGCCTATCGTTCGATGGCAGATCAATTTGGTTTGCACCTTCTTGTCAAAGAATACTTGAGCAAACCGAGCACGGAAATGGTGGCGGCAGCCGATGACCGGTTGCATTTGGCCCATGTATATTTCCAGTGAACAATGCGTTGCCAGTGTATGGGCCGATGTCCGTCAGCATTCTTTCGGGAATGTACTAGCTTTGATCGCGCACCAGTACACCTTGTGAAATTGGAAAACTGTACTCAAAATGGGCTTCTTTTTTTTTTTTTTTCTTTTTTTTCCCCCTTTCATTTTGAGTGTCTTGATTTTCCTTTCGTTTTTCTAGCCTCGGTGCTCGCCAATGCAAATTTAAATTTTAAGGCTTAGATAGGTAAAATAAAGAAGAGAAGGCATGCGAACCCGTGAAGGATTGTTAAATCTATCCTAATCAGGGTATGACATACAGATAATTTCCAACCCATTGTAGGTCCACTCGTAATCCAGCTCCACGCCAGTATATTAAAAGTTTGATTGATACTGTGATAAAAAATATATTAAATTATTATTTTTAAATTTATTTTTGACATCACCTTATCGAAACGATGCAAAAAACATACACACAAAATAATTCAAAGAATATTTTTTTAAATACTTTAGAAATGGTAGCCTTGGTTGTCATTGCATTGAGCTGATATGCATTAACAGAAGTCCACATTCCGATTTGGATCTCCCGGGACTGAGAGGGCAATGGGATCGTGAATGACCATAATTGTTATAGAGCGGGCGTGTAAATCAAACGAGCCCTTGTAAGAGAAGAACGCGCATGCTGCTTGACCTTTTCTGGCCAAGAAGATACTACGGGCTCCATTTTGCAAACACCCCCTTGAATTAAATTTGGACCCCTTTATATATATTTGACCAATTCCGTAGTCCTCTTAATAAATATGTAATAATGTCATGTTGTTGTACATGTTTAAATATCTTGTTACTGGTTATTTTTTATTTAAAAATGTATTTTTTTTAAAAAATATTTTTTATATTAAGATATGAAAACCATAAAAAAATAAAAAAAAAATCAAGAATTTTTAAAAAAATCGATTTGACCACCCAAATAAAGACTGGACCAGTGTTCTTCCTTTGACCTCCCCATGTGAAGCTCTGATCCCAGCTTTGTCTTGAAAAATCCTAATCAGTCCAAGATCGACGATCCACGAGAGGACTATTAGGCTAAAAAGCTGGTCATTCACGAGCTTAGATGAATAGCATGAAAGAAAGAGCCTCAGTTATGTCAAACTTCAAGAAGCTCTACCTGCCGTTACAGAAAAAGAGATTTGTTTGTCATGGAAGGGATTGCATCAAGTTGGTTCATTTTAAATTAAAGTAAGGATTAGGTGGGTTCATAAATCTGTAAAATAAAAAAAATTCAAGGGCAAACAGCGGCTAGATGGATTATTACTAGCCAGATGCCAATAGTGGAGGGTATTTAATTTATCAAAATAATAATAAAACAAACGAGGGTGTTAATTAGAAACATACAATTTCCCTCCAGTATATCGGAGAAGCTCGCATTTCAAGCTTCCCTTGCTGCGATTGGGAAGATTGGAGCGATGACAGAAGCAGGTTTTTTGTGAGCTTTTTCGGTTTATTTTTTCTTAATCAAACCCCAGAACACACTGATTAAAATTAAAGATCTTTATGATTACGAGAAACGCTATTATTCAACAAGATTAAGAAAAGGTATGTAAAATAAGGATCCAGATGGAAGATTCATTGAACTTTGGCTGTTAAATTACGAGCTTCACGTGGAATTTGCAATTTAAGTGCCCATCATATGACGAACTTGGATTTTTGTATATAAAAGAGGCTGTAGCTCCAAATTCTAAAAAATGGAGAAATAATCAATTAAGTTAACGAAAGGTAAAAGAATCAAAGATTTGACCAGGAGGCACAAGATAAGCTTGAGCGGCATCGATGAG
>Ga0325410_1002894_pt1 | contig 19291 bp, 8 predicted proteins | sample PopdelMetagenome_16_FD_206182 | JGI IMG/M metagenome (GOLD analysis project Ga0325410, IMG submission 206182) | Populus deltoides microbial communities from Bellville, Georgia, United States - Xylem-PdIQD-R3 | ecosystem: Host-associated > Plants > Phyllosphere > Stem > Wood/Secondary xylem... | reverse complement strand
TCATTTAGTTAGGAATTGTACTCCTTTGATTGGTATAATAATTGCTTTCTAGCATGATAATTTGAAGCTTTTAAGAAAGAAAAGAGAATTACTTTTAGCCTGATGAATATCAAAATTCAAAATGATGAAGAATAAGATTAATGTATTAGATAATTGATTGATTTGTTAGTTTAAATAATTTAATTTATTTTTTATAATTAAAATATCAGGTGAGTTAATATGAAAAGTATGTGATGTCTGGTAAACTAAGTGATCGATAACTGTGATAGTAGCAGGTAGTGTCTGGTAAGTTTAGGTGACTGATAGCTTTGGTAGTAGCAGGTAATGCTTGGTAAGCCTGGGTTGGTAATTGATACTTGCAAAAACTCTTATTTGATGGACGCGGGGACTTTCTGATGATAAAGTCAGTAATTTTATAAAGAGAGAAAGTGCATTGATATTTTATAGAAATAGACTCTTAAAATATGTATACTAAAAATGTTAAGAATGTAGAAATTGTGAACTTTTAGCTTGAAGAATTCATGATGTATTTATAACTCATGAATTTTATCATTTTATGAAAAGGAGGGGTTGAAGTGTAATTTAATATTTGTGATATTTTGAGTTGAATTACACAAAACAATATGTATTGCATCAATATGAAATATTGAGGGATCCGTGTGGGTCCTACAAAAATTTCTTGGTGAGTGTTGGGCTTGGGCCACGTGTTCGAGCCAATGGAGGTGTTGGGCTCGGGATGTGTGCTTAAGCCCATGAGATTTTTTAGGCCTATTTGGGTTTTTTTTGGGTCCATTTTATTTGGATCATCAGTAGCTCCCAAGGTTTTTGGTATTAATTCGTAAAGACTTGTAAAAATGCTTAGTTATCATGACAAGTTCGTTAAATTTTCTTAATGTGAGAAAAAGGATTGAAACCCTAGGTAATAAACTGGAGAGCCCGTGTATAGGGTTGTGTGCCATATTTGAAAAAAATTTTAAGTATATAGAAGGGAACCATGAAGGAAACCATATTTAGAAAGTTCTTAGAAATGTTAGGTGAGATGTAAAAGACTTCATACTTAGAAAATAATTTTTCTAAGAGGTCAAGAGAAACTTATGAAGAAGAAACTTTTATCTAGAAAATTTTTCTAAGTGGCTGGTAAAAACTCATGAAAGGTAAGTCTATACTTAGAAAATATTCTAAAAGACTGAGGGGAATCCAATAAAGATTATCAATGGTAACGCCTATACTTAGAGAAATTTCTAAATGGCAGAGGGGAGCGAACCTATGTGAATATCCAAACTTAAAAAAAAATTTAAAGAATAAAAAGGACAAATCCATGAAAGGTGGTTTTATTACACCAGAAAAACTTAAGTTTATTCATTGACGAGTGGTCGCACTGAATATATATATATATATATATATATATATATATATATATATATATATATATATAATTCTCGTTGAAAGAAAACTGGACGTATACCATCTCATAAGTCATAACAGCGCACAGATGCCTCCGTGTGACCTACTTTGGACCCCATCTCCCTCCCAATGGGGTTTTAAGCACGTGTAGAAATGAAGACCCATCACGTTCCCCGGGATGCCGAGCAATCACCATGTGGCCAAGCCTTTTCAGTTTGCAAATTTATTCAGGCCACCAGGTTGGTGGTGGAATACCTTTAGTGACATCGGAAATTTAAGAGAACAATTAGCATTTAAATACCATGCATTGTTCGTTGCACTCTTTGCTTTCAATCATTGACAAAATGGAAGTCAAGACACCAGCAAATTGATTCCCTAACCAATGAAAGAAAAAAATATTTTTTTTTGGTAAATAATAGGGAAGTCTTACCTTTCATTTATGCATGCATCACGTTCTATTTTTTATTATTTCTAATTTAATTTCTGTGTGCTACGTTATGGGATGAAATTATTATTTTTTTCAATCCTAAAAAAGGTGTAGGAGTTGTTAGTGGTTTTTTTTATTATTATTTTTTTAATTATAAACTGAAGATTTTATATCCACATTTAATAAAATAAATCGAGAGTTATATTTGCTAATAAATAATAACAAATTTGTTGATTTTAACAAAAAAAAATAAGTCAAAAAGTTGAGATAAATATATTATTTCTTAAAAAAGTAAATATTTGTTTTAATTTGAAATTAGACTCTTAAACTTTTAATTTGTTTTAATCAATAAAACTAAATTTTATTTTACCAAATCGAGCATTAATTCAAAGTCAAAAATTATTTCTAACATTGTAAGAGTCCTATATAAAGCCGATGAAAACAAAACATTAAACCTAATCACAAGTCAACCTAATATGAAAGGACTAAATTGGCAAATAAAAATTAAAAAAAAAACAAAGCAAAACACTACAGGTAACTATTGCAACCCGTATTGTTTTGTGTTTTTCTTCTATGTTGCATTTCCATTATTTTTTAAATGTTTTTTCTATCTCACTCTTCCTTGGGAATGATTAAGAGAATAACCCATCTCTTTTGGGCTCAGCAAATACAATGACCCTTCTCTTTTAGGCTCTGCCAAGGGAATGACCCTCCTCCCTTGGAGGCCAAGGAAACAACCTCCTCACTTAGGCATGGTCAATGGAACAACCTATCTCCCTTGAGCATGGTTAAGGGAATGACCCTCTTTTTTTAAGTGTGACCAAGGGAATGACCCTTTTTTCTTGAGCTTGATCAAGGGAATAACCTCTCTTCCTAAGCACGACCAAGAAAACAACCATTCTTCCTTGGACACAGCTAAGGGAATAGACCTTCCTTTCTTGGGCTCGATCAAGAGAATGATCCTTTTTTCTTGGGCTCGGCCAAGGAAAAGACCCTTCTTCCTTGGGCATGGCCAAGAGAATGACCATCTTCCCTCGGGCTCAACTAATAGAATGACCTTCCTCCTTTGAACTCTACCAAGAGAGCAACCCATCTCCCTTGGACATGACCAATGAAATAACCCATCTTTTTTGGGCTCTTCCAAGGGGATGACGCCATCTCTTTTAGATAGAACCACAAGAATAACCCTCTTTTATTAGGCTAAGCTAAAGGAATGGTCCTTCTCCCTTAGGCCTAGCCAAGGGAACAACCAATCTCCCTTAAACACGGCCAAGGGAATGACCCTTCTCCCTTGGGCATGGCTAAATGAATGACCATTCTCCCTTAGACTTAGCCAAGGGAATAATCATTCTCCGTTATGATCAGCCAAGGGAACAACCCATCTCTTTTAGGCATGATCTATCTTCCTTGGACATGGCTAAAAGGACAATCCATCTTCCTTTGGCACGGTTAAGGGAATGATCCTACACCTTTGGGCACGACCAAGAGAATGAACCTCCTTCATTGGGCTCTGATAAGGGAATGCCACCATCTCTCTTGGGAATGGCCAAGGGAATGACCCTTCTCTATTGGGTACAACCAAGGAAATAACCCTATTCCCTTAGCATAACCAAAGAAATGATCCTTCACCTTTGGGCTCAGCCATGGGAACAACCAATCTACCTTAGGCACGGCCAAAGGAACGACCCTTCTCCTTTGGACATGACCAAGAAAATGACCCTCCTCCTTAAAGCTAAGCCAAGGGAATGACCCTCCTCTCTTAGGATCCATAAAGGGAACAACCCATCTTCCTTGGGCATGATCAAAGGAATGACGCTTATCTCTTGGGCACGACCAAGGGAATAATTCTTCTTCATTGGATATGGCCAAATGAATGACCCTTCTTTCCTGAGAACGACCAAGGAAATGGCCCTTCTTCCTTGAGCATGACTAAGGGAATGACCCTCCTCCTTTAGACTTGGCCAAGAGAACAACCCATCTTTCTTGGGCATGACCAATAGAATAACCCACATCTCTTGAGTTTTGCTAAGGAAATGATGTCATCTTATTTGGGCATAACCAAGGTAATGACCCTTCTCCCTTGGGCTAATCTAAAGGAATGATCCTTCTCTCTTAGGCTTAGTAAAGAAAATAACCCATCTTCTTTGGGCATGATTAAGGGAATGACACATCTCCTTTAGGTTCGGCTAACATCTCCATTGGGCTCTACATGAGAATGACTTTCTCCCTTGGGCATGGCCAAGGGAATGGCCATTTTTCTTTGGACTCAGCCAAGGGAATGATCCTTCTCTTTTAGGATCATCTAAGGGAATGATCATTCTCCTTTAGGATCGGCCAAGAGAACATCCCATTTTCCTTGGACATGGCCAAATGGATGACCCTCCTTCCCTAGGCTCAACAAAGGGAATAATCTTTCTATTTTAAGCTCAACCAAGGGAACAACCCATCTTTTTTCGGCACAGACAAGGGAATAACCCTTCTTCATTGGACACGACTAAAGAAATGACCCTCATTCCTTTAGTTTAGTTAAGTTAAGGGAATGATCGTTCTCCTTTAGACACGGCTAATAGAATGACCTTTCTCCATTGACCTATCTCCCTTGGGCTCGGTCAAAGAAATGACCCTTCTTACTTGGGCTTGGCCAATGAAATGACCCATCTCTTTTTAGCACGACCAATAGAATAATCCTTCTCCTTTAGGTACAACTAAGGAAATAACCCTCATACTTTAGGCTCTACCAAGGGAATGACACCATCTCCCTTGTGTTCGGGCTATTGAAATGACCATCCTCTCTTGGGCTCAACCAAAGGAACAACTTATCTCCCTTGGGCACGGCCAAAGGGATGACCCTACTTCCTTGGGCTTCGTCAAATGAAAGATCCTTCTCCCATCGTTTTAGCCAAGGGAACAACCCATCTCTCTTGGGCACTATTAAAGGAATGACCCTTCCTCATTGGACTTGGCAAGGGAATGACTTACCTCCCTTGGGCTCAGCTAAGGGAAGAACCCAATGCACTTGGGTTCATCTATGTGTTGAGCTCAATGCAACATAGGTCTAAAAACTTACTAGACCTAATATAGTTGGGTCCATCCAAAGAACGGGCCTAACTTCATTGGGCTCGACCAAAGGACAAGCCTAACTCATTTGAGCTTATCCAAGAAAAGGACCTAACTTTCTTGGGCTCAGGCAAAGGAATGACTCACCTCTTTTGGGCTCAACCAAAGGAAGGACCCGTTAGGTCTAGCCTAGGGGAAGAGCTCAACCTCCATGGGCTCAACTACTTTTTATATCCTACTCTCTATATACCCCTAGGTGTTTAAAAGTCTCTTAAAGGCCTGCCATATTTATCCCTTTTTAAATGATATTAGGAAAAAATGACATTGCAACCCCTTTTCTTCAAAAAACAATAAGACTCATGAATTACAATTACCCTATGAATTCTTCAAGCTCTAGGTTCATAATCTTTTCAATCTTAATATTTGTTAGTATATATATTTTCAGAGTTTATATCTCTAAAACATTATTGAACTTCCTCTCTCTAAATTGATACTTACTTGAACATCTGAGAATCCCCGCATTCATCAAAGGGGATCTTTTGCAGGTACCTCCTACCAGTCACCTTGGCTTACCAGGCATCATCTATAAACTAACTTGGCTAGAGAGAATGGATCAGATTACTAGAACCAAGTAATCAACTGATTATCTAACATAAGAGCCTTGTTTATAAGTTACTTGAATTTTTTAGGACATCATCACATAGAAATGAAATCTTTGGCATCAATGCAACAAAGATTAGTAGCTAATATAGGACCTCATAGATTAGAATTTGATTCTACAAGTGGTTCAATATGAAAAAGAAATTTTAAACTTGCTAATAAGAAAAGAGTAAAGGATAAAGCAATGCCACAAGCTCTGTTAATCTATTTTTCATCAATAAAATGATGAGTTCCTTTTCCTTTTTGTGAACCACAGGGAGCGCTTCGATGAGCAAAGCTCATTCTCTTTTCTTAGTAAATAATTAATGACCTCACACTTTCTCGAAATGCATGTCACACTCGAACATCGCGGTGACCAATTAAAGATTTAATTTCAATGAAAAAAGAACAGATCTCTGACATCTTGTTCTTGGGGGAAACGATCTAGTTCAAGGAGTTACCACCTAGTATTATGGTCACTAGGAACCCTAACTGGTCAACAGAGATTCTAATGGTACGGGATTGGTTACACGAAAGGGAAGATGCTATCACCCCTTAAGCGTCCTACCTGAGGCAGACTACATTGCTAGTTTTGTCTAAAATTGCTATGAATATGTTCTCTTTTTTCTTTATTCTTCCTCTCATGTTCCTGATTCTAGCGTCAATGAACAGTTCATACGAATATTTCCATCTTTGACATTGGTAAATACGGCACAAACCCAAAAAAAAATACAATATTCCTGACTCTAACCTCAGTGAATAATTTTGCAAAAAAACTGAATTTGAAGAAGAATTTTTCTATGTCATTTTTTTTATCCTTTATTATTATTTGTCCTTGTTAGATGGAAATAAAAAAAGACAACATATTTTCATTTAATAATAATAGTCTGCAGATTGAGCACAGAGTAGAAAAAATACAAAGCACAAAGAAAAATATAAAACAAAGTGCGAGGGGCCTATAAATAAATCAACGAAGGTCCTCAAATATTTTTAGAATTTTCTGATATCAAAAAGAGGCTTTTTTGACCAAATATCAATTTAGAATGGACATAAAAATTATGATCAAGGCATAAGGGTGTGTTTTGCCTAACACACCCTAGGTAAATGCAATTTGGGCTGGCTGGGCCTAAAGCCTAAACCCGGCCCACTTTTTTTTCTGTTTTTAGGCTGGGTCTAGCCCAACCGGTATGGGCTGGCTTGAACCTAGCCAGCCCACCTTGGTCACCGGCCCAAGCCGGTGACTTGGCTGGGCAGCATGCACACGTGAATCAACTCATGCGTGCACTGCACAGTGCGAAGGTAATTAACTACCTTCGCACTGTTTTGTAAGAGTTACATTGAAACAGAGTAGGAGAAAAAGACTTTACCTGGCAAAGACGAAGATGAAGGTAACAGTCCTAACACCAGCCGGAGAATACTCTCCTCTTCCTTCTCCTTTTAGTCTCTCTTCCCTCTGTTCTTGTGTTTTTCGTTATGGGTTCTCTCCTTTGTTTTCTCTTTTTTTTTCCCTCTGTTTTTTCCTTTTTTCTCTTTGCTCTTCTCTGTTTTCTCCTTCTGTTTGTTTTCTCTTCTTTCTTTCTTTGTTTTTTTTGCTTTTTTTTCTATGTTTTTCTTCCCTCCTTTTTCATTATCTCTACTTTCTTTCCCTGTTTTTTGCTTTTTTTTTTCTCTGTTTTTGTTCCCTCTTTTTTTTTTCTTTACTCTATCGATTGTTTGGTATTTATAGGGATCAATCTTCGTCTCCCTCAGCCTACGTCTCTCCTTCTAATAAGCACAGCTGGGGGAGTCAGTTTCTACTAAGACTCGGATGCGATGTCCAATCCTTATCTCACCGGGTTGTGATCATCATGAAGATAAAGATTGCTCTTTTGTGTTTTGATAGGACTAGGACTCTGATGTTTCACAATTTCCTTCCCTTCTTTGCAGGCGGGCTTTCAGTGTTTAAAGACGAAGAACAACGCTTGATTGAAACGATGTTGTTTTTGGACTGTGAATGACCATTTTCAATTTGGTCGTTAAAGTTTTGAAATTTTGTATTCAAACCCCTAATCTTTTAATTTTAGGTTTTAACCCCCTTAACATTAAATTGACAAGCAAATTGGTCAACATTTAGGTTACAATAATGCGTATACGCAATGGAAATGGTAAATTTAGATTTTTTTAGTAAAGGGCGTTTTGGTCATTTTAATCAATAAATAAGTTTACAAGTTTCATATGATTCCTAATCAAAAGAATCAAATATCCTTCTTTACGTAACTTAGTGATTCTTGTTTCATTGGTATGACTTAGTCTATAATGTCGTAAAAAATATGGATATTGATTATCTAATATGTTTTTCTTGCTATTTATATTGAATCTTAGCATTTAAAGATCAGGCATGTACAAACCATTTATACAAGTGTCAAATCTATATTAAATATCATTATTATAGAAGGAATAATATTTTTATAATCATAGTTTTTCAATGAAAACAACTCTATAAGAAAAATAGAGAAAAGACATGACATGTAGATCCTATTTAATATTACAACCATTCAACCATAAAAACACAATCACATTAGCCTTTAAATTTTCATAATCATCCATCATGCATAAGAACATATTAATATGTATAATAAAACTATAGCATGCTTAAATTCTAATTATTAGCTTTAAAATAATATTTATAACACTTAAAAATATCAAATTCAACTCTAATTTTATAATTCTTGAAATATAATAAATTTTTATCTAATATAAGTTTTCACGAAAACTATTTTTCAAAATTTAATAAGAAGATTAATCATATTAAAATTCTTATTAATAGCCTAAACTATTTTTGGATCAATTAAATAAAAATATTTTAGCTTAAAAACTCCTTTTACATTACAAAAGTCATTTTTCTAAATATTATTTAATTAAACATTATAATCAAATCCTATACTAAAATGTAGTTAGATATAAGTTACATGGGTATAATTATAATTCTACCCCTCGAATAACCTTACACAAAGTTTAGAGGTAGAATCATAATTCTTCCCTTATCTTCTTCTTTTTGGTGCTGTTGTCGGTGTGGGTTGCTCACACTAGCATCAACATTGAACAACGGTAGCAGTGCTATCGTTGCACCTGGTGTTAACGTAGGGCAACAACCCTTGCGTTGTGTGTAGTGTCCATGGTTGTACCTAACACTGCTACTAGCAGCGACTAGCTGTGTGCATAGCACAACCAGTCCAATTATGCTAGCTTTTAGCGGTGGCTATTGTAGCCACTTAAAACCATTTTTTTTTTTAATTTTAATTATGGGTTTCAGCTGGGTTAAAAAAATTCCAGCTAGATTTAGCTGGAATAGTAGCCCAAAAGATTTTTTTTTCTAAAGAACAATGAGAGAAAATTACTTTTGAGAAAAAAAATCAATTTGCACACAGAATTAATTCACAATTAATACTAATAATAACTAAAACATGCAATGACAAACCCTAATTGTCTAACGATAGCTGTGATACCATTGTAGGGTTTCTCGAAATGCATACACATAGTGAAAAAAATAAGATTAGAATTTTTTAGGAGTTCTAAAGATCCTATTAGATAGATCTAGAGTTGTTTAGGGTTTATATAAACATTACCTGAAGATTAAATGTTCTTTTTTGCTTTGAATAATTGCTATAAAGCTAGGTGTCACAAACCACAAACCATTCAATTATACGGCCTCTAACTGTAATCCACACAAATCACCAATGAGAAATCTCCTTAACTTTTTAGGAGAGAGAGATTGTTATTCCTTTGAGTGCTACCCTTTTTCTTTTATGTTTTATGTGTTTCAGTATGGTGCTATACTTATAGAAAATAAAAGGCATAAATTTTTTATTGATAGGGAAACCTAAAAACCCTATAAATGAAAAAAATATCAATTTACCCCTTAAATTATATCATATATATTATTTTAGGCTAATTTTAGAAATTTATTCAATCAAGTCCTTAATTGATTGTTTCTAAGTCTAGAATTGTAATCTCTTGTATTAATTACATTCTAGTCCTTATTTTCTAAAACTTATTTACAATCAAGTCATACTTGATTAATCATCTTATTTTTAATTTCTGATCAATGATTCTTATGTGTTTGACCTATTAGGTTTCATAATAATTTAGCTCAAATATAAACCATAACCTTAAATGAAATAAGATTAAATAAATTAAATAATTTAATTTATTATCAATTCAACAATTGATTGATTTATATTTAAAGATCAAGTACAATATCTAACAACCTGTCATGACAGTCAAATATTAAGAAAGTCATAAGTGGTTTGACTTAACATTTTAGTGACTAGTTTTTCAGTGTAATTATTATTCATTTATCAAGAATGTTTTGATTTGGACATTGTATCATGGAGTATGTCTAATTTGATAAATCATGTTAGTTTTCAACATTATAGTCATTAGTTATTTGAATAAGATTTTGAAACTCTTTTCAAGGCTCGTTTCGTCTAAGCCAAGAGTTTCATAATCAATACTATTTGAGAACATATATAACATTTTTTTTAATTCACCTTGGATGATGAATCCTTTCTTGATTACTCAAATACCTTTATATAGTTTATGTTATACCTAATATCTACCTATTTGTTACTCTTGATTTGGACAACGTGTGGTCAGGATCAAAACATAACACTCCTTATATAAGATAACTTAGTGATCTGAAGTCTAAAGATCACTTACACTACTATTACGTGAGCCTTTCCATTGACATATGTGATCTCTCTATATGAAATTCTCTTGCGAGTCAGTTCAGTAAACATGTCATCTGATAAGCACCTGCATGTTAGTTCTAAGTATTTCTTACACCTCAGTTTACGAAAGAAATTGCTTCTTTTAATAAATTAAGGAACATTGCATCAATCTCAACAGTTCTTATTAATGTTCAATTTTAATAGAACATTGATTAGAAACATTTAAGAACAATACTTCGATACAATAGAAATATCAAAATTACAACAACTTTATAATTTCTTATATAAAACGTTTTTGTTCCATGAACTTTATCTTTACTCTAGATTCATTAATTAAATATCAGATTCATTAATCAAATATAATTGAATATTAAAGATAAAGAAAGACTTTATTAATAATAAATATGTTTTACATGAATAAAATCAGTACTACATGTAACCAATTAATTGGCTACATGACATATTCACTAACAACTAAACCTCCATAATGTTAGAACTAGGTTACTTTCTCGTGCTATACTGCGGGTTGGACTGTTTTCTTTTAAATAAAAAAATAAAAAAACCCAAGCACTTGGATTCAAAGGAATCCTGGATGTCTAATAAAACTTTGGTCTAAAATTAAAAAAAAAATAATTCAAGGTGACATTTTTCTAAAAACAAATATTGAAATGACGACATATTAAATCAATTTGGATTAACCTAGGTTAATATGTTAAACTCGTGAATTGAGTTATGAGACTATGATAACTTTATAAAAAACAAATCAAAACAAATTAATCCGACAAAAACCAAACTGAGACATATTATGAAGACTAATTCAAAATAAATCAAATGCTTTAAAAAAAATTCAAGATGATATTATTTTTAAAAAAAATATTAAAATTACAATATATTGGTTAAACCCAAACTTCACAGTTTAATCCGCTAAACTCAAGACCTGGGTCATTGACTGAACTGAGTTTAATAATTTTGTTTGTAAAATAATTTTTATTTAATTATATAATAACCAAAGTAAATAAAATATTAAAAAAGTTAAAAGATGAAATTGAAAAAAAAAATTGAAAGACAAAAAAAAATTATTAAAAAAATATGAGAAATAAATAAAAATAAATTTTACAGAAAAACCGAAGAATGAGCACAAAAATCATGATTTGGGCGGGCAAAGTTTAGCAAGTTCTTAGACTTTCTTCTTAACCATTCCGGCATGTAGACACTTTTAATTCTTTTAAATATATTTTATTATTAAACAAAATCCTTTGTTTGTAACAGAAAAAATTGCCGCCCTTAGGAATTGAACCCGTGACCTTCTACCAGATAAGGCCGCGCGTGTACCAGTTAAGCCACAGAGCAAGATATTATCGTCTGATTAAAATAATATATTAATCTTATTAAATGTTCATATGAACAGCTAAATTAACCCCAAGCCACTAGGTTGTTTTATTAATATTAACTAGAGACCTATTAATCGTCACTTTTCCACCCCTTTTTCTGAACCTTGTCAAAGATCTAACCTAAACATGTAAACTGTGTGCCATTTGATGACTAACCGAGAAAGCATGGAGCCATGAAAAACATAGAATCATTGACAAGGTTCAGACAAAATTTATCCTTTCAGCGATCTTTGAAAGAGAATACTGTGCTCTTCTTAATGCAAACGATGGAGTAAAGAACGAAGAATTCAAGCTTTTGACAGTTGAAAAACAAAGGACATATGAGGGTGTTTGAGAATGCGGTAGCGGTTGTTTTTCAAAGTGTTTTTTTATCTAGAAATGTATTAAAATAATATATTTTTTTATTTTTTAAAAATTATTTTTGACATAATCACATCAAAATCATACGAAAACAATAAAAAATTATTATTTTAAAATAAATAAAATAATTTTTTTAAAAAAATTCACTTTTAAAACACAAAATTAATCAAGAAAATAACCATATCTTGTTCACAAAAGGGAATTCCTCCTCGACCTTTCTGCTTAACCACTCCAGCATATAAACACTTTTAATTATTTTAAACACTTTTTATTATTAAAAAAATCCTTTATTTATAACAAAATAATATATTAATCTTATTAACTGTTCATATGAACCGCTAAACCAACCCCAAGCCATTTAGTTGTTTTGTTAAATTCCTATTAATCGTCACTTTTCCACCCCCTTTTCCGAATCTCGTCAATGATCTAACTTAAACACATAAACTAAGAGTGTGTTTGGTATTACGGTAGCTGTTGTGGTTGTGGTTTGAAAAAAATTGTTTTATAAAAAGTACTTTTAGTTGAGATTGGTTTGAAAAATTAGGTGTTTGGTTAAAACTGTGGTTGAAAATGAGGTCGAAGAAAAAGTAGTTTAATGTGTTTGGTTAAAAGTGCTTTTGAAATTGAGGTTACAAAATAATTTTAAAAAATATTTATTAATATTGATGGTTTTTAATTTAAATATTGTGAGTTTAACTATTGCTATTACATTATAAAATAAATAATATTTTATATAAAATATTTTTTATTGTTCTATTAAACTATTTATAACTCCATCACGTAAGAAATACATACGACAAGGACTATAGTTTTTTTTGTTTCTTAAGCACGCAACAACATCAGGTAAAATATAATCAGGAATAAAATTGGAATTGCGATCAAATTCTATAAATGTTACATCATCTCTGTTTAATTTATGCAGTGTCATTAAATAATATTAAACACTAGTTTTTTTAATAAATAAAACACAATTAAAAAATAAAAAATAATTTTTATTTTTTTATTTTACTGGGTTGGACCTGGTTCAATGCATTTTTAAGCTTTGAACCGGAACCGGTCCGGCCGGAATCGGTCCGACCAGAACAGTGTAGCCATGCTACACTGTTCGTGCTAATTAATTAGCATGAAGGGGGCAGAAGCAGCATTCGTCTGCTTTTTTTTTCTCCTACGTTTTGAACGCTAAAATGCCGTGGGTCCCATGAATAGTAAAATGCTTTTTTTCTTTACCAAACGGGTTGCATGTGCGTTTTGTTAAAAATACAGACGCAACCTCGCTATCAAACGCCCTCTAAGTGTCATTTGATGACTAACCGAGAAAGCATGGAGTAATGAAAAAATGTAGGATCATTGACAAGGTTCAGAAAAAATTTATCCTTTCTGCGACCTTTGAAAGAGAGAGTGTTTTTTTTTATTATTATTATTATGGGTATCCGGGCTATCTTGTACATACCTCGATTAATTTTACGAGTTCTCAAATTAACAATCATGTAAATCTTTAATAACCTTAAAATTTATGAGATTTACATTGCTAATTTTTAAAAAATAAATCTTTATTAGCTCTTCTTAATGCAAATGATGGAGTAAAGAATGAAGAATTCTAGGTTTTGACAGTCGAAAAACAAAGGATACAATCACATCTATCTATTGTTCACACAAAAGGGAATTCCTCCTCGACCTTTCCTATCCATCTTACCATGTCAACTAGGCCAGCAGGAGTTTTGAATCTTGGCTCGACCACCACCACCACTTCAACTTTTTTTGTTCAGACAAGACATAATTTCTTATGCTAACAACACTACCATCATTTATATTTGTCATGACAAGACATAACAACAAATGATGTTTTACTATATAAAAAGTATTGGATAACACTGATAAACACTATTTTTTTTCCTTTGATGGATTGCCAACTCCATAACTTATCGTGAGCGCTAACTTCTCCATTATGATGAGTACGTTTTCTTCTCTGTAAAGAAAATTCAAGGGCTGAATATATAAATACTTTTAATTACCATTCACTAGGTAAGAGGATCAGTTCATTATTGGCCATATAAAGCCAGGCCAGGCAACATACATGCCATACAAGTTCCAGGCCAACTGTGGGCTATATAAATTATGGGTATAATTTAACTAATCAGGCTCTGAGCTTGTTTTCTAGAGGTTACCAGTTCGAGTACCATAAATCTCAGAGCTACTGAAAGCTTAAATGATCATTAACTTTATAATCTTAAAAGATTAGTTAAGGTGCGCGTAAACTGACTCTGACACCCACATTTAATATATATATCACCCTCATGCCATACAAGTTCTAATCCATTCCATGCTATACAAATCCACAGCTATTCTTAGTCATTGAAGGCCATACAAGTTCAAAGCCATATAAATTCTACACCAAATGTAACATACAGGCTACCCACAAATTCATATTTTCTATAACTTCAGTTTACTTTTCTCTTCATCTTCTTCTTGTATATTATTTCATTCTCATATCTTAACTAGCTTTAGCATCAGATAAACCCCTTCCACTTCCAACAAGGACGACTTTTTGAGAAGCAACCAAGGCCAAATACAAGGTTCAAGCTAATTACTCCAGCAACTTATAACATAATCATAGAAAGTCCCATTCTTCTCTTAATTTTTTTTTTCTGAATTCATCAAAAACCCACTTAATCTCTTCAATGTCTCATCAGTACGACCCGATATTCAATAAGGCAAAAGCAAAAAAGCCACTAAGATTTTGTCCTATGGTCTTTGTTTCCTTCTTGGACGTGGAAGTCTTTTTGTCACTTTTTTCATTACAGTGGACCTTTCAATTCAAGGATATTAGAGTATTAGCTTATATAGATATGATGATGGGGAGGGAGCTGATAAAAATGCTTTGAGAGGCGAACCCTAGAGTATTAGCCACTCCTTTCTACTTGCTATTGATATAGTGGAATTAATTCTAGTCATTCCTTTATGTTGACAAGTTTTTTTTTTTCTAGTTAAAGTCTATCTTTAAACAAGGATTCATGAAGGATAGCTCCAAGAGATTTTAAGACATAACTTGACCTAGGTCCATCCCCTTAAATTATATATGAATAGTTAATGTTCACCTTGAGTTAAGTTTAGGTTATCAATCTCTGTCTTTTATTCTTCTTCATTTTTAAATAACCTATTTTAATGGCTTGATTGGAATAATCGGAAACACCCGGTAAGGTGAGGAGCACATACACTCATTTTTATAGATATCGCCTCGAAAAAAAGACCTTGACTTCGAGGATTTACCAAGATTGAAGCTCCTTATCTTATATTAAGAGTTTATTTGGCATTGTGTTAGCGATTGTTTTTTTTATCTAAAAAAGCATCAAAATTATTTTTTAAAAAAATTTATTTTTGACATCATCACATCAAAACGATCCAAAAATACTAAAAAAATAATTAAAAAAATTTTAAATTTTGGGTAAACAGTGTTATGGTCATAATTCCAAACGCCCTCTAAGATCTTGGCTTCGTAACTCCTTCCTCTGCTTATTGGATATTCTTTTCCTTTCCTTTATTAGGAAAACTAAATATGTGTCGCACATCATGTACTTAGTCATGTCAAATTTTTTTAACATAAAAAAAGAATGCCCAAACAATGATAATGTTTTTAAGAAAGCAAATTCATTTTTTATGGAAATCAGGTTATTGATTCAAAAATAAACTCGGTTAATTTAATAATATGTTTATAATGAAAATGTAATAAAAAAATATACGCTTGCTAAAATTATAGAAAGATACCCTATAAATATTCTTGAAAGGTTTCAACATCTTATTTGATAACAAAGCAAAAATTGAATGAGAACAAGATAATTGCTAAAATTACCATAGTAGAATATGACAAAATTTTGAATTGTTACAATTGTCAAAAGGTAACTACTATAGATGTAATGCAAGAAAATTATCATTGATCAAGAACCTGAATTACACTATAAATGAGGTGACGAAATTGATGGTTCATGTTCAAAATATTGATGAGATTGTATTTTTTAGGAAATGTAGTCGACTAATAAAAATTATAAAGGTAGAAATACTGAACCCAATAGTTAGAGCTCTTGTTCACTTCTGGGATCCCGATTATAGATGTTTCTCTTTCAAGAATATAGATCTATGTCCTACTATGGAAGAGTATGGAATGTTGATAGAGTTTCACGACCATTTGTATAGGGTTTATTTCCCTTTGAAAGATGACAAAGTGATTATAGAGTTGTCAAAACTGCTCAAAGTTCCTAATCTGACTAAATTCTTAGAGAAGAATGCTAGTGGTTTGTAGTGGAAACTGTTAGAAGCTGAGTTAAAGAGGAAAGAGTTAGAACATGGATTAATAATATAAAAAAACAAATTGATTGCTTTAGGTATATTTGGTTTTGTCTTGTTTCCAAGCTTAATAAGTGTAATAACTTTAGAAATTGTTGCTATATTTGTAGAGTATAAGAACACCTAGATTAACCTTATTGTTGTTATGTTGGCCAAAACCATCCTAATCGTCAACCATTGTAGAAGAATTGGAAAAAAGGGCAATAAGATGTTGCACACAACTACTATACTTATGAATGATGAGTCATATTGAAACAAATAAATTGGTCCTAAATAATTTTTGGTGGTTTAACCAAAGGCCTTTAAAGTTGGTGGAAGAAAAAGAATGTGGAAGCTTGGACAAGAGTTGCCTAATAGCAATTTCAATTGGAAAGCCCCATGGGTCATAGTAGCAGATGTCTTGATGAGTTGTTGGCAAAGAGACTAGGTACTTTTAGTTGGGGTTATAGGTTATATAAGTTATACTCTGGCTCTTGTGGTAAGACAACTATAGGGTATACAATACATCCCGAGAATTATTGGACTTGCCTAATTTTTTGGGTTATTCAAAGATCTGGTCGTACAAGAAGTCCTGGAGATTGTCAAACAAGATTGGAAGCACTTGGTTCTGATCATATAGGAGTCTGAAAGTTTAAGGGACCCTAACATAAGTGAAGAGTGTACAAGATGGAGATATATGGTCTTGACTAATATTCCTAAGGCACCACATTTTGAGGATAGATCTTCATTAGTTTTAGAAGAGCTAATTAAAATAAAAAAGGTCAAGAATAAAAAGGAGCTAAAAGAGGAAGTAGAAAAGCTCGAAATAAAATTAAGCAAGAGCAAAAGAGATAAGACAACTTTAGAAATAATAGTGCTAGAAGTAAACGAAAGAAGGGAATTTCTAGATGAGCAAGTTCAATATAGAGATACAAGAATAACAATACTAGAGTTACAATTAAGCAAAAAAAAAAAGGCTGCAAGAGAAGAATCTAAGAAAGAGAAAAGGAGAAGTGGGTCTAAACTAGATGCAAAACAACTCCAAACTTGAAGCATTAAGGTTTGACTTTATTAAATGTCAAGGAAGCGTTGAATATTATCAATATAAACTTGCATAGGTTCAAGAAAGGCTGGTAGCCATAATTGAGAAATATAAGAAATTGAACAAAATATATGATGATGGAAAGCCTAAAGCATAAGAGGTAGCAAGGGTTGAAAGCAAAAAGGAAGAAAGTCGAGGTTGTTAAAATAGATTTAGTGACAAAGAAAAATGAAATCAAGGTGTTGAGAGTGAAGCTCGATAAAGAACAAGAAAAGATAAAGCACTTAAATGAGAAGTTAATAGCACTAGAAAAGCATAAAGACCAAATCAGCACAATTAACAATGCCTTAAACAGAAGCAACACGTTGCTTATAAAAAAGATGACCAAGATGGAAGTGCAAATGGATGAAGCTGTCGGACATGCTCAAATTGTTAGGGCTAATGCTCAGAAGGTAGGATGAGATATATTTTGCTACCGGCAAAGCCTAGCTGAGAATGATGCTTTTCTAGGAAAAATTGAGAATCATGGTTTTGCTTTCCTATCTTTGGCTATAAAAATGGTTAAAGAGAAAGACTATGTACCTCCTTTTTTTTTTTATATTTCCTTTCCAAAACAATGTAATAAACTTTTCAATATTAATGAAAGGGTCTTGACCCACCTTTTAAGTAAAATTTGTCTCTTAATGAGTGCTAAACCCATCATCATATATTTTGTCAAATCATGTTAACTTGTTAAACCCAGTATTTATGTCATGAAAGCCTGATAACTAAATAAAAAAAATTAACATTAACAAACTAAATTAAACAAAAATATTTATGAAAATAATAATAATAAAATTGACGGGTCAACCTGGAATTAACTGGGTTCACCCGTGAAACCAGGTTAACCCGTGAAACTCGGGATATGTGTCATGAAAGTCTAATAACTAAATAAAAAGAAATTTAACATTAACAAACTAAACTAAACGAAAAAAATTAATTAAAAAAACAAAGAAAGAAGCAAAAAAAATCTCAAAAAGCATAAAAAAACAGCTAAAAAAACTTAGATAACTTAAAAAAAAAAACAAAAACAAAAACACCTAAGGAATCAGTGTTTTACTGTGGACTGCATTGTACAGTCCACAGTAAAACACTGATTCCTTTTAGCTATTTATGAAAGTTTGATAACTGAATAGGAAAAACAATTGTGGGTTAACCCAGAATTAGCTGGGTTAACCCGTCAAACCCGAAATCCGTGTCATGAAAGTTTGATAACTAAATAGAAAAAAATTAACATTAACAAACTAAATTAAACGAAAAAATTAATTAAAAAAAACCAGAAAAAAATCTGGGTTAACCCGTCAAACCCGGAACCTGTGTCATGGAAGTTTGATAACTAAATAAAAAAAAATTTAACATTAACAAAAAAAATAAACAAAAAAAATTATTAAAAAAATCAAAGAAAAAAACAACTTAAAAAAAATAAAAAAAAAACAACTTAAAAAAATAAAAAAAGACAGCTGCTCAGCGTTTCATTGTGGACTTACACAGTGAAACACTGAGCAGTTTTAATATATTTTACAATAATAATTTATGTTATTAAAATTATATATATACATAAAAAGAATCTCCACACCAAAAACCCAAATAAAACCCTCTTCAACATGCGGAAGATCTAACGAAGAAGAAAATAAAACTTGAAATTATCGAAGAAGCAAACTTGTATTTTGCAGTGGACGGTGCAATAATGGCTAGCAAAAAGAACCCAATATTTATTCACCGACACATTAAATCGAAGCTTAAAAAAATATCCCATGGTTGAGGCCATGGAGATGGAGTGCACTATTGCCATACAAGTTGATAAAAATTGAGAGAGAGAATTAACAATGGAGGTGACATCCGACACGGAGTCCAGAACCAGTACCTAACACCAGCGGTGCGGTGGGGGCGTCCAATTATACGACAA
>Ga0325410_1002893_pt1 | contig 19296 bp, 8 predicted proteins | sample PopdelMetagenome_16_FD_206182 | JGI IMG/M metagenome (GOLD analysis project Ga0325410, IMG submission 206182) | Populus deltoides microbial communities from Bellville, Georgia, United States - Xylem-PdIQD-R3 | ecosystem: Host-associated > Plants > Phyllosphere > Stem > Wood/Secondary xylem... | reverse complement strand
TTGCAATTGGAGACATTTAAGTTGCAAAATCAACTTAATTTGCAACTAATTTACTGGATGCAAGATGAGCATTTGTGTTAATTAACTTCGAGAGATTCTAGTGGGTAAAAAGATAACTTTGAGAACATTATTGTCTCATGAGTTCAAGAACAGTCGGAAAACCTTGTTCTTGACTATAGGCCTTGAAATGTAATGGTTGTCTAACAACAATTGGACGAGGAAAACCGTGTTCCTCCATTGGAGATATGTTTCTTGTCTTGTCTTGACTTGACAGCTTAAATTATGATTGCTTCTTGGCTAATAAATTGAAAATACGGAATCCAATTCGGATTTGTGTACCTTTTCATTAGAGGATAAACTTCTTCATGACTTTAATTAGCTAGCCCTTTTTTATTAGTGGACATGCTAGAGATCCCAAGGCTTTAAATGCCCAGCCCAAATGGTTAGTTGAAGCGCCAAGTTGGCTCGGTAAACACTAGACCTCTTTCCCCAGTTTTTTTTTTTTTTTTTTTTGGGTGATTTGCATGAGGAAGGTGTTATACAAAAATGGTGTTCAAAGAATGAGATTCCATAGTCAAGCTCTTCAAATGATGTAAATATTTAGTGGTTACTTGACAAATATATACATATAATAAAAAAAAGGTCACCTGCCTCCTTCAACAAATCATAGAAGAGGTAATGGCATGGTAAGGGTCACCTGCCTCCTTCCCGGCCTGAACTTCTACATGCCTGCTAGCTAGCAGTTTAGCTGCTAATTGTTTAATGAATATTCTATCAGTTTCTCTCAGGAAAATATGCTCATGTCAATTGATTGGTTGATAAGCATTGACCTTCTTAGATGAAATTATTTTCTTCTTTATGGGATTTCTGATTAAAAATTCTGAAACGTAAATCTGGGTTGACTTTTTTGTTGTTGTTGTTGTTTAGACATGAAAATAAGGAAATGTGTGGAGTGGATGTCTTCGATAGTTGCGGTAAATTCCAAAATTAATGCAAGACAGACGGCCTGGAGGCCGAGTCTATAGTCAGCATAGCTCTTGCTTTGACCCTGTCCCTTTTATACATTCGAAAGCGATGAACAATCTAAAACCATGGAATATTTAAATTTAAACTTTAGTCTCCTTAACCATGATCGACGAAGTTATCAAGGACGGTCTCATCCATGACTTGTCCCAAGGCTAGGGTTGGCATGACCTCGGTTGTTCTAGATTAAATTAAAATATTTATTTTAATTAATTTAAAATGGTATTATTTTGAAAAAAAATAAGTTTTGATTGATTCGATTAGATAACGGGTTGATTTATCGGGTCAGTCAGGTTCGACTATATCGATTTCTACATGATTTAATTTGAAACTCGATCTAAATAATATTTTAATTTAACAGATCACTTAGACCAAGCTAAATTTTTTTACACCAATAAAAAATTAGAAGCAATAAAGATTAGGTAAGCTCTAGGAGGAAAAAAAAGGAGAAGTAATTAAATAACACCTTTATGAACAATAGAGGCAACAAAGAAAGAACACAAGCACCTTGCTTGGGGGAAAAGAAAAGGAAAAAAGCCCTAAATCAAGCTCCATTTCACAATCTCTTTGCCACAAAGCAAAAAAGTCCACTCTTTCATCCACACCTTTTGGAGTGCCTTGTCTTGTAATTAATTTTCTCATTCTTCTCTTGACGCTCCCTTTCTTTATGCAAACGGCATATTGCATGCTTGACCCTTGAATTCTTGCATATTTTAGAATTCACCGGTTTTAGCTTTACAAGATTTTCTAACAATTTGAACTTCTAGATCCTTAGTTGTTTTTTATCGCATTTCTAGACCCATTACAGCTGCTTGTGAATAGGTGATGTGAACCACAAAGCTAGGAATTGATTATGGTGTGACCCACAGGGAAATGCTGCTAGTGGCACGTCCCCTTCTTTGTGCGTGGCAGAAAGAGTGGTTGAGTAGGCCAAACATCAAGAGGTAGAGAACTTAATTGTATTTGGATATTTCAATCAATTTATTTAAAGATTATTTGATGACTAATCAACTAAATACATGCATAAGAAACTCTTTTATTTCTTGTTGTTTTTATGTTTTAAAAATATTTTTGAAAAACATTTAAAAATTTTAATTTTTTTCTTTTTTCAAATTAATATTTTTTGTATTTTTAGTCGTTTTGATGTGTTGATGTCAAAATAAATTTTAAAAAATAAAAAAATATTATTTTAATATATTTTTAAAAAAATATATTTTAAAAAATAATCACTATCACAATATCAAACAGGCTCTTAATCTAATTCAAGGAGTAAGTATTGATATAGATTAAGGTATAACTTGATCTAATAACACTCATTTTTCATGTATCTAGAAGCAATCATTAACACTATATTACAAAGAAAAAGGAAGAAAAAATATATTTTATTATATATTCAAAATTGTTTGAGCTAATAATATATATATATACAGTGGAAAATGGAAATCAAATTTCATGTCAATATCTTCAATTAATTACCAACACAAAGCATGATGTTTTGTCTTCGTATAAGATTTATGGTGAAATTAATGTCTATAGTTATCTATCCCTTTAATTTGATAAAGACCTAAAACCTAATTATCCTATTCCTTTTATAATGGAATTATATTTATCCTATATATACCTTTTATAATGGATTTTGATTGGCCACTATATGTGTTGTTGGTTATCTTCCCCGTCCATTTGGGGCGGGGCAAATCTTTGATTTGAAAAGTTTAAAGCAGGTGCGAAGAACAAAGCTGCAAAATTATAGAAAATCAATGAAGAAGGACCTAATTGAAATGATCATGTATTTCTTTAGCCTTTCCCAACTTATGGGTGGGCCAAAACCCGCAACCCTTTATTTTCTTTCCCATTCTCCCGCATTCACTATCATGCTGACAAGGTGAACTGTCATGGAATTTCTATGCTAACTGAGAAATATATATATATTAGAAATATGGTTAGCATATATAGAAATTAAACTGCAAAAAAATGAGAAATATAAAATGAGAAATATAAATGTGAATTTAACTGCAAACATATATATATATAGTATTTATTTTTTTTAATTTAATGTGTGTGTGCGTGTATATTATTTTTTATGAATATTAAATAATAATTGAATAATAAATAATCATATGGATATTCGAACCTCAATAAATAAAATTTTAAATTTTTAAACTAATAAATAATAAATAAGATATAGAAAAAAAAACCAACATATATATATGATCACACACCTTTGCATCACAAAAAAAATTGCAATGAAATCAGCCGCAACATCCGGCTAGACCTTGACCAAGGAGCTCCCATGTAGGTGTCATCCATTAAAGAAATAATAATAATAAATAAATAAATAAAGGGTAGAATTGGTAATACACCCACAACCCCTGATACGGCTGCCTTAAGCGTGTTTGTCTGCAATTTTGTAACTGTTCCAAGATCACACGTTAAAAACAAGGTAATTAGTAATTAGTGACTAATTAATTAGCTTGTCAGATTTTGTGATGTCAGGTTTGACGAGTTCACGCTTGCTATTGGTTGTTCCCTCCTTGCTGACGTCTGCATGGCCGTTCACGGGTCCCACGTCGTTTCACCTCTCATCGTTATCCTCTTTTCTTGGTGTATGTAATTGCTATGAGCAGTTTACTCTCTCCTCCTACCTCCAATATTACTGGCTTGTGAATATATTGGTTCTGGCTTGATTTATTAGCTAAATATTAGCTTAAAAAATATGAATATTAATATGACCCATAAAGGGAGAAAGAATAAGATATTAATTAATGTATTACCTTAATTATTAATTAAGGGAAATACCTCATCATAATCTAGGCAATCAAAACACACGAATCTCACTATAAATTACCAATATTAATTAATCCTACAAAATCGTAATATTAATTAGAAAATCCAAATCCAAATAATATTAGAAAATATTAATAAAACAACTTAGAATTGTCTGAAGATGGACGTCATGCTTGTCAGGGTGGCAGACACCCTCTTGGTTAAAATAAAATAAAAAAATAAATTTCTAATCTTATCCAAAATTTGCAGCATCTGTCAACTGAAATATAGTATTCTTAGAATTTATTTTAGTCATGTTGATGGGAAAGTCAAACACCCTTTTAAATAAAATAAAATAAAATAAAAAATTACCTGGTAATTATGCACCTAGAAATATATTTTTTTTAATATAATAATATCCCCTTCTGATTGGAAAAGTCTGCGAGGTTGTCATTCACACAAAAATGAATATCAGCTATTTCAGGATCCATCACAGCACTCGCAATCTTCACATTTGCCCTCTTTTTTTCACCTTTTTATCGCACTAATCCTAGAGGCGAATAGTGTTTATTTATTTTTCTCTTAATATTTGACCTTTCGCTTATTTGAAAAGTCAAATGTTAATTTCCACCAAGCTTTATCCTGTAAATAGCGTGTTTTAATTCCAGCTGTAAATAAGATGATCAATTTTGTATTTACATTCTCTTATCTTAGACGGAAAGTTAATTAAAAAATAAAAATATAGAAACCTACCTAAGATGTGAACTCTTGGCGTCTCTGGCTGTTTCTGTCTCTAGAACAACCTCTACGAGTATAACCGAAGCATATCCTAGCAGGTTAGAACCATATCTACTACCTCCCTCCCCCACTATATATATGTAAACCAACTCTTCTTCCTAGAAAAAAATAACCCTCGATCTTTCTTTCTTGTGCTTATGTTGTTTTTGTTTGATTTTCATAGATCATGAGCAACATACCAAGATCTCTTGCAGACTCTTCTTTCACCCTTTTCAAGCTTGCCATTTCTGCAGCTGACCCTTGGCCTTTCTCCCTTGTTTTCTTATAACCTATACTATATAAGAATTTGCACCCATCTTTAGGCTTTCAGGGTGATCTTCTTTGTTGTTTCTTTGATTTTTTGTGGTGTTTAAGCGTACAATGGGGAGTGGAGATAAAAATCATTTGAGTTTCCATATTCACTTGCCAAATCACCATCACCACCACCACCACCACCATCACCACCACCACCACCACCACCATGATCATCATGGCAAGAAGCAGTTGAAAGATATCCCAAAAGGGTGTCTGGCAGTCATGGTAGGGCAAGGTGAGGAGCAACAGAGGTTTGTGATTCCTGTGATTTATATAAATCACCCGCTGTTCATGCAGTTATTGAAAGAAGCTGAGGAAGAGTTTGGATTTGATCAAGAAGGCCCCATCACTATTCCTTGCCATGTTGAGGAGTTTCGCAATGTTCAAGGCATGATTGAAGAGGAAAAGTCCTCCCAAGATCATCATCAACAACAACACCATCACCACCACCACCACCACCATCATATCTTGTGCTTTAGGGTTTGATTTAATTATTTATGGAGTTGTATAAAAATCATTTGTGACCTCTTTTCATTTTCCTTTGTCTACCAGATTAATTATTATCCGCTTCAATATTATTGTATATTTTGATGATCACGAAAAATTTAATGGAAAGAAGATTGTGTTTGGTTCAAGAACAATTAATCACAACCATCTCTTGCAACATTATATATATATATTTCTTGGGCATAATTTATTTTTGGCTTGCTTGTTTTGCTGCTTTCTTATTAATGTGGACACAAGAAACGGTTGGCAATTGAACTAGTAGATGGAGAGAGCTAGAGGACATGTTAAGGGCAACCGTATAGGACACGGCTAGAACTTTGAAGGGGGAAGAGGGTTTGCTTAGAGCCATTGGATTTGATTCTTTGTGTGTGATTTCACAAATCCTTTTGCTTTCTTTTACTTTTTCTTTCCATTTTTTGATTCATATTGTTTGGAATATATTCCTTGTATATAAACCATACATGAAGAGACAAGCATCAAGTCCCTTCACCAAGCTATTTTTTTTAATTATTATTATTAATATTATTATTATTATTCCCAATTGCAATGTTTATAGATGGTAATATATAGTTGTTTAAGTCTTTTCTTCGATGTCTTTTAAGAATTCAAAATCATGGTTGAACCTAATGTTTGAAACATTCAGCCGGATCGAGGTTGTCTAGCTAGGAGTGCATGTTTGGTGGAGCTCCACCCTCTTTCTAGCTCTTGCTCCTTCTCCACTGCAAATACAAGATCAGTGCTTGGACTTCGCATTCTTACCAAATCCTTGGAAACTCTTAGCATTTGTCCCGAGATCGATCATGTTAAAAATTATGAACCATCCTTATTGTTAAATTTTATTTTATTTTTTTTGTCTGGTAATTAAGTTATTTGGCAGTAGAAATTAACATTTAGAAGCATCTTGATCGTGCATGTATTAAATACGGTTGATTAATTTGCCTAATGCTCACGATAATTAAGTAGTGGATATGCTCTCAACAAGATATTGCATTCAAAAACTAAAAATATATGACTTAGGTTATGTAATTAACTCGGATTAAACTAAAACGATATTATTTTAAAAATTAAATTAAATTTTTATTGGATAAATCAAATTATGGATTAACCCTCAAATTGACTCTGTTAAAATTAAATTTTATCCTATTAAATTTGAAATGCACTCAAATTAAATTTTGATGGATAAATTATCAGGATGACTCATTAATCTAAATTAACTGGGTTTAATAACAGTTCCATACAAAACATATAATGTCCAAGGCATGCAAATGAAATGAAATCATATGAATTGGGTGAGAAAACAACAAAACCACAGTCCCAATTTTGCGTAGGGAATGTGCCTCACTGTTTTTACAAGTTCCCAGATAATGAGTGGTTTTCTTGAACAATTTAGCCAAAAGGTGCCCCTTAAAGTCATCATCAAGTGCATGTGACAGCACAGCTTAGTTGAAACAATTTGGTCCCATGGAAACCGACGGTTGGAGAAGGGCCGGACGTTTGCTTTAAAGGCTGTTTGCTTGTATGAATGCAATTGCATCTTTCCTTCTATTTTCTGCCTACATTTTGAAACCATAAGCTAACATCATGTTCTTGCTCGGGCCTCAGGGACCACGCCACCTTGTACAGCATTTATATTCTTTTTGAGGCTGGTGGGCAATATTTTAGCCTGCAGATAATATTTACCAAGTTTAAAGCTTTACCGATTGAACTCTCTGTGCTCTCTTGGCAGCTGCTGGCCATGGAAGAATTGGAAGCTAAAATTCTCCTTGGGAAAAAGAAGCCAAGAATTAGTAAAAATCCCTCCAACCAATGTTAAATTAAAGTACAAATAATTTTAAAACGTCAAGGCGGTGGTCTGAGGGTACGCTTCATTTATTAATCTTCTTGTTCAAGACTTAGAGCAACATTCAGATGAATTTATTTAAGTTTTTTGTGTCCTTGAAGAAAGAATATAATTTTGATTTGAGGTATAAGTTGGCCTCGAGATAGAATTAATTCGACGAATCTTTTCCATGTGTGAAGAACATAATCTTCGGCACTAGCCACGTCGGCTTCCTCCTGCTCTTGTGGGCTATATAGCTGTCCAGGCTCAGGCCTGATCTTTTAAGCTGGTTGAAGCCCATGGCTTATAATTATGTCTGTGATTGGTGTATCGAACATAAAAACAACACTCGGAAAAAATGTTGGAGGCAGACTTGCTTGACATGCTTAGTTGCTCTGAAGCAGTAGATCTCAATCTCTGTATAACCTAATTACACAAGCACTTGACCATATCTTGAAGCCAAAATGGAAGAGAAGAAGCTAAAATTATTTTGTGTGTGTGTGTGTGTAGACCAACAAGGCGTTTTTATTGTACATTTTGCACTCTTTTACTAATCATAATTTTTTTAAAAATTTCAATTTGATTTTTAACTTTTATTTTTTGTGTGCATAATTGAACTTTTTCGAACTCAAATTAGTATCTAATTGCTTTTGTTTTTGATAAAAAGATTGACTTGAAAAATAAAGGATCAAAGTGAAAGGAACGGAAAAATAGATGGCAACTTTTAATTTCATACCAAAAGTTCATTTAGTCCCTCTTTTATTCAATTAATAGGTTAATTTGTCCTTTTAGTTGTTAAAAATTCATTTTTGGTAAAAATCATTATTTTTTTCATTTTTCAATCTTTGGTTTATTTGAGAAGAGAAAGAGAGTTATTGAAAATTATAGTGTAAAGAGAGAGTCATCATTAACACTTATTCCGACCACCAAAATGATTAAAATTAGTGTTTTTCGGTATAAAGAGTTTTATAATAGTTATTTTGAATTTCGATATTATCCTAAAAAATAGATTTAAGACGAAAATGATAAATTTTATTTTGTTTGATTTTGTGATTTGAACTATTATTTCAGTTTATTAAGTTGATTTTTAAATATTCTAAAAGTATTTATAGGGTATTTTTAAGTTAAAATAAATTAAAAATAAATTTTTAAAGTCGAAACTCACTAGCATGTTTTTCCAACACCATAATAGTAGCTAAAATCTAAACATTTATTATTCTACCCTTTAAAAAAATATAACCCAATCATGCGAACTTGGACATCAACGTCCATTTCAAAGGCACTAGGGTGTTGGCCATAAGCTTTAAATGTTTGAGCTTATTTTTCTTGTTTTTTTATTTTATATTTAGGTTAAATATAGTTTTATAAAAAATATATTAATAAACATTGATGAATTCATAACTGAAATCATAGATTTAACGAGTTAAGTCACAACATTTAAACTATAATTTTATTTTATTTTTTTTAAAGTATTTTTTGCCTATCAATTTAAAATAATATAATTTCGTTATTTGTTATCAATAGTCTAGTTTTTTTTATTCAACTTGAAAATAAAAAAAATATAATTACATTATTTTTTATTAATTATCTGTTTTTTTATCTCAGTCCCACGTGCCTACATGTTTTTCTCCTAAAAAAATATTTACTATAAAAAATTTTCATGTGCTTTGTTATTGTATAAATCTATTAAATAAAAAATAATCTTTAAAAATAAAAATAGGAATTAAATAAATTATCAGTTGTTGATCACCAAACCAAACCTGCAATTTGTTTAACATGACCTGTATTTTATTGCCGTGGTCCAAACCTTGAGGGGCCCCACCAAGCTGGTCCAATGAAAAAACGCCACGTTAAATAAAGTGGTTAGTACTACGTATACGACTATAGTACATTAATTCAAGATATTAAATAAATCACCCAGTTGATTCCGGCACGCACCATGGCTTCTGGGATCCACGTCGTTGGAACGAACTACAAGGCCTTGTACAAAGTAATATATTAATTATGGACTGGTTTTTCCTTGGTGTTGTTACCTCAAATATCCCATGCCGATAAACACCAGAATGTATACCAATCGGAGACTCCCCTTGATCGGAGCCATTGATGGTGTTCCGAGGTAACTCCAAGAACTGTCGCATTTGTGCTCACTTTATAAAACCGTCGACATGCATGTTGCTATTTTAATTCGATAATATACACAAGTTAATTCAGCTGAAAAATCATGTAGACATTTTTGACATAAGAGTCACGCTATATGGGTTTAAATCAAAACAAATTGAATCTCAACATGATCCTGGCTAGACATTTCTTCCTACACCTCCAATCAGATGCGATAACAAGAAAGTCGATGCACTTGGTACAAAAAATAGTGTGTAACAGTTCTACAATTATGTATTGGCTATGTCATCGATGTCTTGCATTCGAGGTGCGCATTGTCACGCCATGTAAGAACTTGGTATATCCAATAAAACTCAACTTCCCATCAGAGCTTCTAATCCAATCCTTGACTGCAGAATAAGCCGTAGGGCCCAAATTCATTTCCTGCAGAAATTATTTGATTGTCAGGAGGTGTTTGATCGACTGAACATAAACTGGTAGCTAGCTAGTAAAATAGTAGATGCTGATACCTGTGCCAATTCCTCCACCGAGATGACCTGGTTTCCTTCTTGTTCAAAAAAACCAAAGGCTTCAGTTGCAATGTTCTCCCATCCTTCCAGGGCTTCGAGCTGATGTGTGCTGATTGCAGCAGCACAGAATTCCTCGAACCCCATTCTCTTGTGAGCGAGCGGTTCCATCTGAAATTGGAAGCTAAGATATTAGTCTTAGCCATTGGGGTTCACAGCATGACAAGCTCCTCGTGCAAGAGTCACATGAAATCATATCATTTAGTGATTTCCAAATGATATAGAAATAGAGAGGAAAACCAATAGAGAGTGATCAAAGCCATCCATTTAGAGAACATAGCTGTGAGAGAAAGGCAACGGCAAGAGATTCATGATTTATGATCAAGGCTCTTTTTCATGTTTCACTACATCCTACTTTCGAGCACAAGCACAAAGTTATTAAAGGAACCATGTGAACAAAACTGGAAAATGTGAGGACTATTGCAGGTGTTCCCTCTCAAGAACAGATGATGAGTTGATTTTTCAATAGTCCCTATCAAGGAAATAAGTTGGTCAAATATTTCACCTCAAGCTCCAAAATGTTAAACAACTCACGTAACACTAACCTCAACGAGATAAAGTCAGAAAGATTAAGTTAAGGAAACTGTCGAGTGTACTAAATATATAGCCAAATGAACTTTGGAATCAACATTATTATTTCTTTTCTTTCTGGAAAATCTCCACAAACAATGCTGTGGAAGAAGCCAGCGGAATAAGTAAATAAACCTTACCACATTTAAAATGTCAAAAACCCGTGATTCCTTCATGGCATCAGTAACATGTCTCGTCAAAGCCTGCACTTCACCACAAGTTTATATGTTGTGAGAAGAATATACTGAAAAACAAATAACTAATACAATATAAAATTGGATCCATTAATCAATCACGTTATACTTATAAAAAATAAACTAAAAACCTCTGTTTGAAAATGTCAAAATTTCACGTAGAGAGATAGAGAAAGAAAAGAAAGCTTTGACTAACCACTCTGAAATTATTAAGGGATACGGATCCATTTTTCGGTTCCAAGAGACTAAATTGAGTCTTGAGATAGACGAGCTCATCTTCAGGAATGGCTTTTGAAAGAGCCTGCAAAAGTTAAACAAGTAAAAAGCCAGTCCCAAATCGCAATTCTACATGATAATGAGAGTATTATATAGAAAGCTACTATGCCCGAAATGGTGGACAACTAGATTCAAATCACTCAAGAAAGAAAACCAACATACACATTACTCAATGACATAATCATAAAATCCCATTATTTTCCTTCTTTTTTTTTCGTTCTTTATGAGGGAAACGGTTCCAATCAGAATGCAAGTGTCCATGCATAATTATTGTCACCGTTGCGTGTTTGAAAGCTGTGGTGCGAAGTAATACAAATAAAAACCAGTCTCAATCTTACTTAAAGAGTATTCAGTGGAAAGCTACTATGCTCCAAATGGTGGGCAACGAGTGCCACATCACTCAATAAAGCAAAGCAACATACACATTACTCAATAACAGTGATAAAATCCCGTTATTTTCCTGTTCTTTTCTTCTTTTTGAGGGAAAAGATACCTTTAAAAATACGAGTGTCTATGCATAAATACCTTCAATGCTGCCCGTTTGAAAGGTGTGGCACGAACATATGACTTGACCAACTTGAAGATCAAAATATCCAAAGGCACAGCTGGATTTAAATCTCGTAACCATGGGTGGGCTGCAAATGTAGGAGATTTTATTAGTTTCCACAAAGATGAACGCACAGCGTAAACTGTTAGTAAAAAGGATGCACAAAATCATACATATCCAGAACAGAGAGGGAGAGGGAGAGACAGGGATTATCTATATATTCAGTGTTCACTGATTAAAGTTATGGAGGTTCTGAAATATTTGCAAATAACTTACTTAGAGCCTGAGCAGCAGTCATTCTTTTTCTGTGGTCCTTGTTCAGAAGCCTTTTGACAAAATCTTTAGCTTCTGGTGACACAGAAGGCCAAGGTGAATCATCAAAGTTAGGATCAGCTCTTAGCACAGAGCGGAAAATTCCCGATTCAGTTCTTGCCCAGAAAGGTCTACTTCCGCATAGTAATATGTATGTTATCACACCGGTACTCCACATATCAGCTTCGAGATTGTACGATCTGTGGAGCACTTCAGGTGCAACATAATATGCACTGCCAACAACATCGTTGAGACGATCATCTGTGGATGTATAAGAACTGAATGTTTTGCACTCAAACAACAGTTGGAAATAACTAGCCTGTATTAAAGGGAACTGGTTGTAGCAATAACCAGGAAAAAACAAATTTGCACGGGTGGCTGGAAGATCTAATAATTTTGTATGATTCAAATCCATGGAAAGTATCCGTGTTTTACTTCAAGCACTTAAATGCAATTGAAAGCACAGTCATAAACAAATAAATTCATATGGAATTGCCAATGATGTAAGTTTCTGGCAGTCAGCCAACCCAAGCTTGTATGAGGACAAAGGAACCAATGCAGGTTGGCTGGGAAACACCATGAGTCAGATATAGTTCGATTTCATTTTCCTTTGATCCACAATTTCCTATTTGTTCTTTTGTGAAAAAAATTCCTAATTGTTGATTTTTCTTCTGTTAGCATAAACTTGAAAGAAAATGAAAATCAGAAATTAGAAGAGTGCGTAAAAATATTTCTTTTTATAAATATCATATTATGCCCTGACAGAAACTGAAAAGAAAAACGAACGCAAATGAAATCTGCATTTCACACGGAATTTCCTGAGGCGCGACACAGGAGAAGTTTGATTTTGAGCCTTTGAATCCACCAATAAAAATGCTTTATATGTGACATTATTTTGTGGAGCAAATCAACCTCCCAATGAATATGAAATTGTAACTGGGACAATTTCACAGAGAAAATAGAAAACCCTTTGACAAGTTTATCGGTAAGAAAATGTTACCTGGCCTTACAAAATCAGATAGACCAAAATCGATAATCCTCATTGGAGCATCCTCATCTCTTGAGGTGAAAAGAAAATTCTGCCAAGTGGTCACAGAATACATGGTTAAGAGCTGGAAAGGAAATTGGTGGCATAGTGTCCTACGACATGAGTTTGTTACTTTAAAACATAGAATCCAAACAAAACAACACCATACTTTAGTGTCCATGCTTATCAAAGTACCTCTGGCTTTAGATCACGGTGAGAAACCCCTTGAAGATGACAATAGGCAACTACACTTAGAATTTGCACAACAATAGTTTTAGCATCTTGCTCGGTGTACCTTCCCCCTCTGCAAAATGGAAGCCACAAGGAATAGAGTCAAACAAAAAATCTGAAGTCCAAACTATAAAGCAACTAAAAAACTGAAGCATCACAGCGAGTAGAAGTATTCCCTTCTCCTTTACTACCTTGATAAAATTCTGTCCAGCAGTTCTCCACCTTCACATAACCTGACAATAACAAAGAGATTTTAAAACACATGAGAACAAATTTAGAAATTTTGTGATGGCATAGTAAGTAAACCTCAGTTAACTCAATAGCAAACAAATTAAATTTATAGTGGAGGGTTAGGTTCATCATAAGCATCAGCTCAATTCATGAAGGTGTAAATAAAACATCAAAGAAATCATCCAAAACGAGAGGTTGAACTCCGATAAGATAAATAATCCTTTCGAAGAAGAAGTACAGAATATACATACTCCATGGCTATGTAGACATTATTTTCATCCTCAAAAGCATCATAGAATTTGATTATATTCTTATGCCCCGACAATGCTTTCAATATCTTGACCTCCCGTCGAACATCTTCAATTGATATTGCTGTTGTCATCTGCCAATCAATACCCATTTAGTTAGTAAACCACCCCAACATCGATTCAGTCATACAATACATCAGCTAGCTAAAACAATCGATTTCATCTCTAGTGGCAATTGCAGCTCTTACAATGCTTGCTCAGGTCAGCAATACTAGACACTAAACAACATCAAGATTTCGTTTTATGTTCGACGGCAAGGGATATTCTCGATCCAGCTAATGCATCAACAGAAACTAAATACGATCTTAAGGGCACCCATACTCATTGTATAGCATGTTTAAAGGATAATGTTTGCTCAGGTCAGCAACATTGTGACATTAAACAATATCAAGACATAGAAACATGAACTGAACAAGACAACCGGCACAATCATATGGCATGTTTCAAAGACATGATAGTTATCACAGGTGAAAATTATGGCATTTGGACAGATGAAAGAGGAAGTAGACAAATGCTGACAACAACCGACAGAAAACACACGTATGTAACAGCAAACGAACGGTCAGGATTCATCAATCAAGACTAACACTGAAAACAATGCACCTTAGCTTTGGAAATGATCTTGACAGCAACAGGTTGTCCTTTAAGCTCTCCTTTCTTTCCTTTAGCCCAGCAAGTATGCCCAAAATGCCCTCTCCCCACCTCCTTTCCCAACTCAAACTTCGCCGCCAAGTTCTTTGGATACCCAAAATTCTTATCCAAACCCCCCGTCCCAGTCCCCGCCGCTACCCTCTCTCCCCCTCCTCCCTCTCCGCCACCATCCACCGTTATCGGTTGCCCCTCCTGAGGCTGCTGCTTCCCCTGCACCCGCCTCCTCATCATAGCCATGATCGGCTTAGCCGGAGAAGGAGGCGGCAACGGCCACCGGAACTTCCTCCCCGGCGTCCTCGCCGGGGAAGGCGATGGCATGACTCCCGCGGGAAGTGGGCTCTGAAATGGGCTGGCTGCGAATGAATTGGCGTAGCCATTGGTGGCAGGCGGTGCCACCTCAACCGTCGCCGCGTTCGGCGGAGTAGGATGCTTGATCGAGTTGATCACTTCATTGTTAACAGCTGACACGTCTTTGCTGCAGCAGTGTCCCATGGGTGGATACGGAGGTGAAGTTGTTGATCAGAGAGAGTCAGATCATCAGACGGTGGGCTGTGATATCAAGTCAGGTGCTGAGGCAGTAACCGTGGGAAGGAAATTTAGAGGGAAATACAAAGAAGGAAAGGTAAAGAAAGAAGGAGTTGAGAAATGGAGGAGAGGGGTGGGCTATTAATATTTTTGAAAGTTGACAGAGAGAAGATAGAGTGACATTGAATTGTATGCCTTAATTGGTCAAAGCCAAATTTCTGTCCGTCTGATTATTGTTATCACATAAGGTGCCTGCGGGTCCCTTGTGTATTTACCTTTGATGAATGCCACTCGTTGAAGAGTTAAAATATGCTGGTTTGAGTTTTTATTTTTATTTTTAATTTAATTATTATATGATCTCTTATTTAAGTCATATTTTTTTCCATGATTTTGATTTTGAAATTGAGACTATAAAGATAAATATGATTAGAAGTCAAAACCATAAGGTTTAGCTTAAAAAATGAATTTCGCTGGTTTAATTTATACTACTCAATATTACCACAGTATAAATGTTTACCGCAGTATAAATGTGTTATTTTTATTTTTAAGGTCTGTAAATGTTTTTCATGTTTTAAAACTCAGAATTTATTTACTATTTAATTAAAGATAAGTCAACATGTTAAAAAAAAAAAAAAACTCATTTTTGCGAAGGCCCGATTTAAAGTTTCCATGATGTGAATGCAATGAATGGGACCCTGTTCTTCATTTCAATGTTCTTATTAAAAAAAAAAAAGCCTTAGATCCACAATAAAGCATATTTTTAAACAATTTGTTGTTATAAATTATTTATGTACTCATGAGAGATTTATTTTTCTGTTTAAGATTAAATCTGGATGATAATGTGAAAAATAAATTCATTAATAGAAACTAATAACTAAAATATAAGGAAAATATTTTTCTTTTCAATATTACAGGAGACTGGAAGTATTTAAAAGTGTAGTTATAATTATTTTTTAAATTGTTTTTTATTTGAAAATATATTAAAATAATATTTTTTATTTTTAAAAAATTATTTTTAACATGGACGTATTAAAATGATTTGAAAACATCAAAAAAAATATTAATTTAAAATAAAAATAAATTTAAATTTTTTAAAAAATATTTTTAAAATATAAAAATAAGCAAGATATAAGCAAAGTAATGAACTCCAACGTTTTATTTTATGGCTAGGTTTCACGAAACAGTTTTTTTTTTTTTTGTAATAATTTTGTTTTTTGAAAAGAAATAGCATTATATTTCTTTGACTTACGTTAAGGAAACACCTTGACTTATTTTAGTTTATAAGTTATGATATTATATTTATTGATATAATTATTAATCATGGTCTGTGAGAAAACGCGTTTTCTTGTGGAAAATGCTGCGTTTAATATTATTATACGAAGCTTGAGGAAATTTCTAGCTCCAAAACAGATGTGAATCTGCAGGTGGATACTTTTGAGGAAAGAAAAGGACAGGCAGTAGAAGACTAGGACAGGCCACTGATCCTCCCTTGGAAAAATCGTTAATTGTTTTCTCAAGGTTCTTCTTTTGATCCAAAAGTGAAAGATTTTGTTATTGTTTTCCATGTTTAGAAAGCTGAAAAGTATGGCTGATGTCACCGCCAGATTTATTAAACTCCTGAGTTTTCCGTCCTAAACCCAACGCGCAAGCAATGAATTTGATTTTAAATTAAATCAATAAAAAATTAACTTAATTAACATGTGATTTAATTAAAACTTAATTTGATTTGTAAAACTAATAATTTAAAACAATGCTGTTTTATTTTTAAAAACAATTAAAGCCATGCTGTTTTGAATTCAGTTTAATCGGCTTGGATTAATCCTCTTGTAAAAATCGGTTTAATGACTTTAATTACAAAATTTTAAAACTAGTAATTGAGTTTGTTTTTCATGGGATTCAAATTTATAATTTAATTAGTGATGAAAATCCCTTATAAATGTATCAAATTAGGCATAGATGAATGGTCTATCAATGAAGTATTGGTCTAACAGTTAAAACATTGCTATATTCCTGCAAGAATGAGAATACAAATTCGATCTCTATAAAGCGTACTTATTAGGAAGGGCAACCACGAACCCTAAATGGGACTAGTCTCATCCTTTAAAATGATGTGAGGATATCCGGATAAGAACTTAAAAAAATAAAGGGATGATCTAAAATCTGATTATAAAAAAAAATCATAAATATCTTGATTATTGAATAAAAAAGAAACAAGAATAAAGTCTAGAACGGTATACTACATGGTGGGTACATTATGGAGTTTAATGTTGTCACCATCTCCAATTAAATGTTTTTACTATTTGAGCAACATAAGAAAATATAAAGTAATGGGTCATAAATTAAATTGCTTCTTCTTCGGCAATTAAATTTATTGTTGTGCGGGCTAGTGCATGAACATAAATCAAATTTCTTTCTTCAAGTAATTTTAATCTGTTTTTTTAATTAAATTCGGTTTATATAATTTGGTAAATTTAAAGAACGAGGCAAACTTTTTTTCCTAATTAAAACCAGGTGGACTATACCTAACTTGCCTAATTAACTCTGACTAAATAAATTTTAATATTTTTTATTTAAAACATAAATCCACAACTCTCGAGCTTGGATGAAGTGAGAATTAATCCGTGTATAACTATGATTGGTCTTGGAATAATCAAAATACAGGTTACCGAACAATCATGAACAGGGAGGTTTTCATACAGGAAACATTCTCATCTTTGACTTTGCTTTTCCTTTGTAATATATTTTCCGGCTTGCCGGTTCTGTTCTCTGTCTGGATCTTGGAATTGGTAAACGGTATGGGACGCGAAGGAAAATCTAATCAATTCACACTTCACGCAGTTTGATGAAAATATTAAAGATATATTGCAAGTTAGTTCGCCAGGACACTTGCTGGTTAATCTAAATTCAAACAGCGATTTTAAATAAATAATTACTTTTATTCTAGTTGCTCAACTTGAACTAGTCAGCAAGGTCAACCTTCAATCCTTTCAAAAAAAAAAATGTCAAATTATATCATCCTAGGAGGAAAAATCCAGTCATTAACACGCGAATTATTTTTTAAGATTTTTTTAATAAAAAAATATCATTATTTTGATTATGTTTTTTTAAAAAAAAAACATTATGGGTCAACCTCTAAATAAGATTTTAAATCTATTAAATTATATTTCCAAGATAGAAAAAAAAAACTAGCTTTGTTATCTATTTTATCACACTTGTACATTGTTACGACGATTGTACTTCCTGATTGGAATCTCTTTGGTGATGGGAAGAACAAAAAATTCTTATTTTTTATTAATAATAAATAAGTGGAGTTGTCACCTAATATTTTGATCACTAAAAACCCTAATTGGTTTCAAAATCTTGATACATGGACTAGTTATGTGTAGGAATAATGTATCACCCCTGGCACACCTTACCTAAAATAAATTGCATTGTTTGTTTTTTCTTATATAAACTAAGATATCGTTGTGTGTTTCTAGTTATTGGTTAGTTTAAGGTTTAAAAAAAGTCTTTCTTGATAAGAAGATCCTTATTTTATCTATTCCAGAGTTAAAACATATTTTTTTTTGTTTTTTTTTATATCGGTAATACATCTTACGTGTAAATTTATAATACTTGATATTGAAACAAATAGAATTTTTTTTTTTTGATAAAATATAGGCTAAGTTCTAATGGCTATAATAAACTAGATATTAAATCCAATACGCATACGAAATAAAACAATTGTTTTTGTGATTTTTTAATATGCTAAAATATAAAAAAAATAATTTATTTTTAAGGGACTTAACCATATACAACTTAAAATAAAATAGTATTTTTAAAAGAAAGATATTTGTTATTTTTATGGAACGAAATTGATTTATTTAATACCGATTATAATTCTAAATATTAAATTACAGAAGGTAAAAAAGAAAAAAGATACAAGGTTTGAAATTGTACTTTAAGCGCGTTTGCTGGACAAAATTTAGTGTTTTTGTTTTTTAGGTAACTTTTTATGGTTGTGGTTTGAAAAAAATAAGTTTTAAAAAGGTACGGTTAGCCGTGGTTAGCTGAATTTAGATACATGTTTGGTAAAAATTATAATTAAAGTTTACGTGTAGCAAAAAATAGGTATAAAATGTTTGGTTGTTGTATTTGATAGTGTGATTGCGGTTACTTTTCAAAGTGTTTTTTACTTAGAAATGTATTAAAATAATATATATATTTTTTATTTTTTAAAAATCATTTTTGATGTCAGCGTATCAAAATGATATAAAAACACCAAAAAAATATTAATTTGAAGCAGATAAAAAAATATAAAAAAATATTTTTTTTCAAAAATACTTTTAAAACATAAAAATAAATAAAATTTTATAAAACTTAGTTAAAAAAACATATAAAACTACTTTACATAAACTGATTTCAAACTCAACTTTTTATTGGAACTACCGCATAAAATACAATTTAATACGTTAATACTTGTTTCACTGTAAACACAAAAACAACCCAATCAGGTGTACTAGGCTTTCTAGCCAAGCCCAAACCTGGTGCAGGCTC
>Ga0325410_1002892_pt1 | contig 19298 bp, 17 predicted proteins | sample PopdelMetagenome_16_FD_206182 | JGI IMG/M metagenome (GOLD analysis project Ga0325410, IMG submission 206182) | Populus deltoides microbial communities from Bellville, Georgia, United States - Xylem-PdIQD-R3 | ecosystem: Host-associated > Plants > Phyllosphere > Stem > Wood/Secondary xylem... | reverse complement strand
CCCCGCGGCCCCCGCCCGCCCGCCCCCCCCCGCCCCCCCCGCCCCCCCCCCCCCCCCCCCCCCCCCCCCCCCCCCCCCCCCCCCCCCCCCCCCCCCCCCCCCCCCCGCGCGCGCATGGTTGACAGTCAGAGTACATTAATTTGTATAGTCTTTGGTGCTTAGATGCCCAACAAGTTTTGGAGTCGAGGGATTAGAAATCTCCATAAGATTTTGATATTGCTTTACAGGATTTTGATGTCAAGGTTAGGAATCAGTTTTCCCAAATATTTACATGTAATTTTTTCTTGTCCAAGTACAATTGTATGAATCAATATATGAAAAGAACTCGAGAGCTAACTGTTAGGATCCCTGGAACTGGGAAGCTGGCTGGCTGCTAACTAGTTATACTAATGATAGCATGTTTCATGGCGTAGTATGAGCCGGTTTTTGCTGCTTGCAGAAAGCTTGACTTCTATTTTTGAAAGCTTGACATGTTTGAACTGATCAACTGAGGTTGCTGATAAAAATAGACAATAAAGTGGACGTTGTTGCATTTAATTCCAGCTTCTTGCAATGGCGTTGTTTCCCTGCTCAATCACGAGCTATAAATATAAAAACTAGGATTTTAATACATGAATTAAAGCTAAAGCACTTGAGTTTAGTATCATGCTGCTAGTTTTACAGAGTGAGGCATTAGATTTTCATGAAAACTTGTTTTGATATGCTCTGGTGGCCCTTCAGAGCGTATTTTAACCTACGACTTTCGTCGAGTCGAGTTAAATTATCTGGGCTAAGGTTTGTAAATTCTAGTAGATTGACTATTTACATTGCTCTTCGCTATCTCCCACGGTCCCTTGTTCATGTTCTGGACTTTAGCCTATTATGTTATCTGGGCTTGAATCTATTAACAGGCTCACCTTTGCTTGCTAAAGATACCTCCTATGATGCTCGCATTTAGCAAGCAGTGCCGAGAAGAATTGTGTAAGAGTGATGCTGTTTTTCTTCGGCATTAACCCAAATAATTGTTGTGTTCAATTTAATTATAGTTATGAGACTATGTCTGTTGCCTCCGTGAAACACAAAAGGGCTCTGAGAAACATGCAAAATTCAAGAACGCCCATTATTACTTGATAAATGTGTGTATCTATGCGTCCACAATGCCGGCATTATTCAAGAACTTCATCATTTGCAAATTTGACATCACAGAGACATTCTGCAGCTGAAAATTATCTCTCTCAAATTATTTTTAAGAAATTAAATTTAATTTGCGGTCGCGAATTTGAATTTTTGAGAATCTTGATAGGAATTTGTGAACAAATTTTTTAATACACACACACAAATAATAATAATAATAAAATCATAGAATTCTGAATAATTTAAGATAGTAATTAATTTTCTTGAATGAAGAAATTCTTAATAATAGTAATCATCATCATAATTTTTAAGTAATTGTTGCTAATAATATTAATCATCACATCATCATTGTCTTTTCGTCTTAAGATTAACAACATCATCTTCGATTTAAATAATTTCTAATTAATATGTTTTAATGACAAACTGAATTGATAAGCGTCATGTAGATTAAGATAAATTGAACTAAACTAATATAACAAAATAAGAAAATAAAAATTATTTTCAAGCATTGTTTTAAAAAGAATGTATTAAATTATGAGCAATAATCAAAATTATAGCAAATCTTAAGGAATTTAAATTCAATTAATATGTAATCGAACTTGAATAAGATAATTAATATGATTTATGTGAATTTAATTTTTTTATAAAAATGCTCCAACGATCCTTCATTTATTTTTATAAAAAGCTTGTAACTTCTGAATAAAAATACAATGTGGGAAATGAAGTAAACCATCAAAAGGGCTTAAAGATCTAAACTCATACTAAAACCTCATCAAGAAACAGAGCTTCAAATGAGACAAAAATTGAAACTTGAATGAATAATTAAATTGATTGAATCCCTATCTAACCCCTCAAAATGATAAATCCTGATAAATCGAAAAAATTAGATCGCTTCGAAGCTCAGAAAATAGAGAAGAAGAAGATATATTTGAGAGATGAGAGATAGAGAGCATGGAAGAGAAGAAGACATATTTGAGAGATGAGAGACAAAGAATAGGGAGAGGGGGCGGTTGAGAATGTATTTAAGTTTAGGGATACTAAAACCCCTTCAAACTTGGGAGCCAAAGGACCGAAGGAGCATGAAGCAGGAGCTTAACAACTAACAAGTAACAATCGTGGAGCATGAAGAAAAATCAAAGAGGAGAGATGCAGAGAGTAAAGGGAGGGAAGAGATGCAGAGAGCAAAGGGAGGGGGGACTGAATGTTACTTTAGGTTTAGGGTTAGAAAACATCCTATTTATACTTGCTTTTTTTTTAAGTGCTAGCCTAGTTGAACCGGATCGGTTCAATCGATTTCAGGCTTTGAAAACCGAATCGAACCGGAACTTTTTTGTAATTTTTTAATCTGTTAATTTGGTTTTTTTGGTTCTTTGTTTTCTGGTTTTCTCGGTTTAATCAGTTTATTAATTTTTTTGCTCACCCCTAATTTGTGGTACCGTTATTTATATATGATCTTACAGTATAATGATTATTTTATCTATATTTTTATTATAATATTTACTAACCATATTTTTAATAGAAAAAAAGCTATCATAAATGAATTAAGATGGGTGGTATTGGTTTATGGTCATATAACCAACCCACTTCATCATTGGCTTATGAGGCTAGAGCTATCAACTTTTCCTTTATAATAGATTTAACAATAATTGATAGCTTTTATATTCAAAGTGAATGTATACCTAGTGATAAATAATAAATAATTTAAGAAGGTGTTCCAATTAGTATTATTATTACCTAGAAGTATAAAAGGATATCTTTGATAGAAAGCATGATGTGTAATACATTTCAAATATCTCATTAAACTAGTTATAGAATTATAATGTTGAGCATTAACTATGCTAGAAATTCTTGCTAGCACTATCCAAAAACCTCCACACAAAGATCAAGACAAGTTCTTTGGTACCCATATCTTTTTGAATCTTTTGTTGTTAGAGGTGGTTTCTTTTGGAACTCAAGTCGTATTATAAACTTTGTATTTCTTAATAGAACATGCATAAATTATATAACCTATAGATTTACAATAATTGCTCTTATTGTTAAGATCATAGGAATTTTTGACTTTAACAAAATAATTTTTTAAATACTTTTAAATTCTTTTTAGATTGGTAACTTAAACCTCTTTTGTTAAAAACACACAATTGGCTAAAAAAACATGGTTTCTAGAGTTTTAGAGCCTTGTGTGAATTTAGTTAAGGTTGTGATTAACTTGTTTATCTTTTTTTTTAAGGACTTGTTTTCATTCTCAAGTTGATTCATCCTATCACTATCATCAATTTCAATGCAAGCTTTCCTTTCTAACGTTTCTTATTTAACAAGTAAGCATAAACAATTCTTTTTCAATCTATTATATTTTGAACATAACTTTTTAAATTCATCATATAAAGATTCAAATGCATCTTTCAATTCATCATATGTAGGGTTAGATTCATCATCTATAGATTGTATCTTATTTTTGCTTTTAATTACCATGAAGCACATGTTTGTAACGTGCTCTTATTCATCACTTGAACTGGAGTCCAAATCATCACTCCATATGGCTTTCATTGCTATTTTATGATGACGATTCTTCTTCTTGTTTTGAAAAAGCGGACAATCTACCTTGATATGTCATGTTTATTGTACTTGTAACATATACGGACTTTCTTGCTTGATTCTTATTTATTTCCATCCATCTTGAAGTTTGAAAATCTTCTGTTCTCATGCTTTTTCCTTAGAAAATTTTGGAATTGCTTTGTAATTAGAGAAATGTCCTCTCTAAGGTCTTCATCATGATGAACAGTTTTGAATGCAAAATTCTTTTTTAGCTTTTCTTCTTATTCTTGTTTCTCCATTGTAATTTTATGTGTCATCAAAGAACCGATGAGCTATTCTAATGGAAATTTGGTGAGATTATTGGCTTCTTGAATAGCCATTACCTTTGCTTCCTAATTCTTCAGTATGGACCTAAAAATCTTGCCTGTAATTTCAACATTAGTATAAGTCCTACCAAGAAGCATCCAAATTATTAGTTATTAAAGTCATTCTAGTAAACATACTAGTTATGAACTCACTATAATGCATTTTGAATAATTCATATTGATGAACTAAAGTATCAATTTTAGATTCTTTAACTTGGTTATTTTCTTCGTGAGGTACCTGTGAGGCATGCCAAATGTCTTTAGTATTTTTACATGATATGATTATATTAAATCCACTTCTATTTAATGCACAATATAGAGTGGTCATAGCTTTAACATCCATTAAAAGCAACTTTTTATAATTATTATTATATTCATTTCTAGCTTTAGGAATCTTAAAACCATCTTTAATTTTAAATGGTCTATGAAGACCATTTGCTATGGATAACCACAAATCATAGTCGTTGGAAAATGCATCTACAGCTGGAAGGATTAGTGTTGATGTTGTTGACTATATAAATACTAGATTATATTGAGGATCTTGACCTTGTTCTCCCACCCTTTCTTTGAGTAGAGTTGTCACTTGGATGACATGTCTATTGGAAGGACCTTCACTAGAGATATTTTTTAGTGCTTGCTCAAGTAAGCTAGCGATGCGAGCCACGCTAGCCTTCAGAGACTCTAATTGTTCTTGGAAATGAGCATCACGGTGAGCGTGCTCTTCGTCTTTCATGTTTCTTAGTTTGAGTCAGGTGTTATAGACTTTATGGACTTGAGTTTTTTAGGGACCTATATTTCAACTTGGTGCATGTATGTATGTCATTCACAATGAATGTATATGTATATATTAATGCAAATGTATGTACATGCACATAGAATATGGATGAACATGTTTAAAGGCCTAACCATGACTTCTTTATTGAATATAGGCAAAATCATAGTCTGATTAATATAAAAAGATCTTTCCCAAGTCCTTATCTTGGTTAAATCCATGTACATAGAGGAGTGCAAAATAAAAAGGTGGGTTTGAGTCTCTTTTATTCAAAAAAGATAAAGTAGTTTTTATGCGCGGTAATCTCCTGGCCTTAGTCCCTGGGGAATTCCTCCCAACTAATTACATCATCTCAAATCTTTACCCATATTCAGAAAAAATGATGGTCATAGCTCAGAAAATCCTGCAGAGTTCAGGATTATTGATCAAGTCCACCTTGATGCAAAATGAGTTATCAGAAAGTCCATACCCTAAGGAAAGGTTCTAGACCATTACATAAGGAGTAAGCTTTCTACCTAGTCTAAAAAGGGGTCTATGATCTATCTAGTGACCACCTTTCATGTAAGTTATATAGGTGTTTACAAGGAATGGTGGGGACAATGTTACTACCATTACCAAGTAAACGCTCAACTTATAGTTGGACATTTCATGAGGTTGAACCCCGACTGAAAGTCATGAGGCAGACTATTACTCTCAACCTAACCTAGAATTTGGTTTATTTGTAAAGGTTAAAATGCATGAAGGCATTAATCCATACTCGACGTACTTATGTATGAGTAATATGTAAAAATGCATGTTAAATATGCTAAAATTAAGTAGATCGAAACAAACAAGCAAACAATCAAACAAGCAAAGTCCAACTAGACAAGGCGTCCTCAGTAGAGTCGTCATCTTGTCGTGACATGCATGACGTTGAATGACGGATCTGCCTCCTAAGAGTAGTAAAAAGAGGAGGTTTTGAGTTTAATTATAAAATTATGATTATGAAGTTCAGGAGTCACCACCTAGTGTTATGTTCACTAGGAAACCTAATGGTCTGTGAGAGTCCGGGTAAGAGACTAGTTGTGTAAGAGAAAGACGCATCACCCCTAGTGTACCTTACTTAAATTAAGTTGCATTGTTGTTTGATTGTTATTCTAAGTCGTATTTCTGTCCATTGGTCTTATCTAAGGTACAAGACGAATTTCTCTTCAAGAGAAAGTCTTTATCTTATTGGGTTAAATCCTAACCGTTCTATGGCCCAGACTTATTTATTTCTTGGATATAGCTAAGATCTAATGTTCTGAATGACAAACTAATTATAATAGAATTTTTTGTATTTTAGCCAAACCCTAATGGATAATCATAAACCGGTTACGATATCCATTTTGTATGTTTAAAAACATGATAAAAATGATTTTATCTCTTTCTAGAAAATATGCATGAAAAACTTTTAGGATTTAGCCATATGTATGAAAATCAAACACATTTTTTTATTTATTTTTGAAATGAAAGTTTATTTTTAAATTTTTAGATATTTTATTTTTTTTTAGTTTCGAAGAAAACCAGGTACTTTCAATACTATGTTTGTATCTTACAATGTAAGTATACAACCCAATATTATGGAAAAATATTGGAAAAACATGCGAAGGACTCAGAAATATTTTTAAAATGCCCTTTGAAAATTTTGAATTTATTTTAATATTATTATATCATTTTATTATTATTATTATTATTAAATATGTTGGTTGGACGTAGCCCAACCATCAGGGCTAGACTGAAACGGGTCCAGCTCGGCTCATTCGAATTGGGTTGGGTTGGCTAATGACCCAACATTATTTTTTTTAAATACTGGGTTGGATTCAGCTTAACCATCTGGGTTAGGCTGAAACAGGTCCAGCCCAGGCCCACATGATTAGTGGCCCAACCTAACGACCATGTTAATTATTTTGGCCATTGCATACATAATGAATTCTATATGCAATGGCCACGAGGGGTGTATAAGAGGAAGAAGTAGTTAACCTGAGTTGGTTGGGGCGTTCTAGCTGGCCATGGTGGTGAAGGTTGGCGCTTGCCGGTGGAGGAACTAGTGGTCATGGTGGCGTAGAGTGTTGTTGTTGGTTGTTGGAACAAAGGTTTGTGTCGGAGAGGAAGGAGCTTGTCGTGGCTATTCCTGACATGGGGGTGGCTAGCTGATGGTCGTTATTGTGGTGGAGCTGTTGGTGGAGAAGCTGACGGTGAGGTGGTTGATGGCTGTAGAAGCTGAAATCGTGGCGACAGAGGAGAAGAAAAACAATAATTGCAGAAAAAACTAGGGAGAAGGCTAGTTTTTTGCCAACTTTACACACTGAGTTCTTGTTATTATTGTTTTTGTTTTTTTTAATCTTATTTTTACAAGGAAAAAGAAAAATTTTAGAGAATAATAAAAAAATAGGTTATCACAACAAATACAAATTTTGAATTTAATCAAAGAAAAAAAACTCAATAACTATGACAACAACCATTGAACTTTAAGTAGCATCTTGTCCTGTTCAGTTTTTGAACTTCTAAATGAGTTCTCCGAGATTCCCCTCTTGGATTGTCCATAATCAGACCTTTTTTTTTTTTTAATGTGTCATGTATCCCAATAATATCCTACCACCACTTAATTATCAATGGGGGGGTAATATATAGGCGTCACTACCATCCTCCATGGACGAAAGGAACAAAATTATGATAAGGTATCGAAACTTACAGCTTCACCACTTGAAATCCATTTAAAATTATAAATCTATACTGTAAATATATATTCAACATGAACTCTTGAAGTAACCTACATATAACGTAAACGAGGAAAAATAAATAACCTAAAATATTATGGATCATAAGAAACCAAATAAAACCATATGTTGTAGATTATACATATCCAAATTTGTAATTAGTTGGACTATTTAAAATATCAGATCTGTAACAAGATCTGAGATTATTGAAAAAACGAAAAGAAAGAAGAAGAAAGGTTGAGAAAATGAGGGAGGAGCCTATGCAGAGGAGAAAATAGAGAGTACGGGCGGGGTTTTCTATAATAATAATCAGGCCACCCTCAATTTTTGACATGGCAAATTATGCTTACAACACACACACACACATGGCAAATTTATGCTTACAAAACACACACACATTTTTATGGTCCTATTTATTTTTAGATTTTAAAAATATTTTTGAAAAAATTTATTTTTTTTTATTTTAAATTAATATTTTTTAGTATTTTTAGATTATTTTGATGCGCTAATTTCAAAAATAATTTTTAAAAAATAAAAAAAATATTATTTTAATACATTTTTAAGTAAAAAACACTTCGAAAAACAACCGCAACCACACTCCCAAACAGAGTTCTTCGTAAATAGAGCACCATCATGTAGATTCTGTTTGCATTTATGTTTCAAAATTATTTAAAAAAATTATTATTTTTTATTTTTTTTGTTTTAAATGAAGTATATGTTGATATTACATGAATTCTGTAGGCAGATTTTTCACCAAGAAAATTGGCTGACACCACAACAATTTGAAATTCTTGTACAGGTAATTGCACCAGCGTTACCTGTAATTCGCCTTCTGGGCCTAGGCTCATAAACAAAAGCACCAATGCTTCCAGTACAGTAATTTTCGGGTTTCTTCCATACTTTCAATAGCATAAGTACTGATGAGTTTTGGCGGTAGAGACTTTTTTTTGATAGCATAACTCTGCATTTTAATAAAAAAGAAAAGAAAGAAGCACCAATGCTTTCAGCACAGTATTATACTGTATGGGGAAAACTGTTGTTTATTGATGATAATAAGCAGTGAGCTACCAGTCTCTTAGTACCTGCATGTGCCCAGTATTTCAATGAACAGTGATGATTATATATATTTGATCTCTGTTTAGTTTCAGTTCCAACGTATGAATTTTCCAATTCATTGTACCGCTGAGGACTGTCATGCATCTCTCTCTCCTCCTCGTATTAATTTAATATCATGTTGAAAACTCAATTAGGAGATAATCGTGGTAGTAATTGCTTTTGAAAATAATTTTTATTTGAAAATGTATTGAGATAGTATTTTTTTATATAAAAAAATTATTTTGAGGCAAAAATAATAATAAAATTTTTTTTATAAAAAAACTTTCTTAAAACAAAAAAAAAATAAACCTTAGGTTTTTCTGTAAACTCCATAATTTTATTTATATAAAAAGCCAATTCGTTCTTGAATTCACATGATCCACACGAAATCCCGTAACTACGTGAACAAATGATCTTGAGCTATCCTCTCAATGATGTAAATGTTTTTTTTTTGGGTCCCTTGTTCTGGTTTTAGGCAAACTGCGCATCCATGGCGTGCCAAGGATATCCACAATTCACACAAGCACACACTGCACACGTGGAAAGAAGAAGAAGTGACGTCGTCATTTCAATTGATCCTTAGTCGCTGCCCACTTCGTCTTAGTCTTCTAGTTCGAGGAAGTCATGGCCATGATGCTTTCGGACCTAACAACAATATTGTTATATATATAGCACACTTGCAGATCAGTGTTCTAGTGGGCTGCACAATCTTTTTTGTTTTGTTTAATGAAGGAATTCTTTTAACAAAAATCATCAAGAAGAAGTTAAAGGTATGTTCTCCCACCTTCGTGTCCGACAAGAACTAACACCACACTCGCACTCTTTTATAAGAATACTTAGCCGCAAGGCAAGTAGTCTAATCTGTAAACAATGGGAGTATATACAATATTAACATGTTGATTAGACGTCATGGGGGTGGTCAAAGTAGTGTTCAAGATCAAGATGAAGATGATTGAATACTAATGGTTTGTTTGTTTTGCACCTGTTTTTATATTTGCGGTGCAAAAAATATAGTTAGGTATTTGGTTATACATAAAACAGTATTTTATATTGCGGGGCCAAAAAAATTGAGTTTGAAACGCAGTTTTAATTTGTGAAGCAGTTTTTACATGTTTTTTAACTGAGTTTTGTAAAACTTTGTTTTTGTGTTTTAAAAGTATTTTTTTCAAAATTTAAAATTTTATTTTATTTTTTTCCTATCTTCAAATTAGTTTTTTTTTTATATTTTCAGATCATTTTGATGCGCCGATATCAAAAATAATTTTTTAAAAATAAAAAAATTATTTTAATGTATTTCAAAGTAAAAAGCACTTTTGAAAATCAATCATAACCAAACAAACATTTTATATATGTTTTTTTGCTGCATATAAACCTCAACCATAATTTTTACCAAATACGTATCTAAATCCAACTAACCACATCTAACTACACTTTTTTTAAATTTATTTTTTTCAAATTACAACCATAAAAGCTACCTAAAAACAAACACACTCTAAAAAACCAATAACTAGGAAATCCCATATATATAGTATCCAGAAGAAAAAAACCTAGAGGGAAAATAAATTTGATGTTTTCATAAGATAACTAGACAAATAATAATAATAATAATAATAATAATAAAATTCTAGATTTAAAGCTATTGTGTAAACGGTGGCGTTTTTTTGCTGGTTCCCTTCAACAGGAAGTTTCCCATCTCTGCCTCTATGGGAGGGTTTTTTTTTTGTTTTCAATATATTATGCTTATTGTAATGATTAGAAACAAAAGCAAAAAGCCACAGCCGTTGACATTAAATGTAAATTCACATTATCCTTTAATCTTTAACGAAAAGTCCAACTAAAGCAAAAGCTTTTAAAAAGAAAATAAAAAAGTCATAATCAAGCTGCCATCGCTCGCCATTGCCTTCTTCATTTTTTTTCCCTTCTTCTTCCCCCTCATAGAGATCCATAACATAATTATTCATATAAAAAAGATAATTCCAACAATAACAATTTAAAATAGTACTCGTGACATCATGAGAGATCCAAATTGAAATTAAAAAAAATATATTAAAGTGGCAAATGAAAAACGTAGCAAAACCTAACCCCTTTTTTTAAAACATAAACAACAGTGGTAGGATGTTCTTGGGATCTGGACTATCTTGTTACTTTGTTCTTGTTGTTGGTACTTGGTGGTGGTGTAGTTGAAGTCAGCTTACCCAAAGTCTACGCAAATACGGCGTCGTGTCAACCACTCATACTTTAGACCCCTATTTTCGTAGACTTTGAAACGGCAGTTGAATCCAACACGTCAGTCTCCGTCTCTTTTCTCCTTTGACTTTGCCCCCCTCGACTTTTTTATTATGTTACTCTAGTAGTAAGAATCCCCGAGGTTAGTCAACGCTGTTAAAAATCATGGTTTGGAAACGGAAGCAGCATCTTTAGCAGCACCGTTACCCATTGTCGCTGACTGGACGGTCAAAACAGACATACTAGGTGAGGTTGGCCCTTCACCGTTGGATTGGAGTAACGGGTTGTGACTGTTGATGATCCCAGAAGTCCTGTTGTGACACGTGGCCGTTGAAATAGCAGTTGCAAGTGAGATGGGCATGAGACAAAGCCCTTTGCCTTGTAAATACTGCATGGCTGAGCCCATATCTTCTTCCATCAACTTCGCCACCTGGTGCTCCGTCACAGTTAAGCTGCTGTCGTTAGTTGAGGCCGTTTGGTTGCCGTTAGTGGTACGTGCGATGGACCCACCATTGGCATTGGCCTGGATGCAGTCACCACCAGCCTACAAAAAACAGCAAACGTTGTTTATGATGGTTTTTTTATGAGGAGTCTGAGAAAAAGAGAGCACGCGTGCTACTTTTGTTTTTGTCGTGTTGTGGTGATTGAGGGATTTTGGGGACCTTGGATTGGACTTGTGGGGTGGTGATAGATGTGGGTGTGGTTGGGATTTTTAGGGTTTTTCTGGGTTTTTTTTACTACAGAGAAAAACTTTGTTGGTCTTCGGTTTCTAACGATGCTTACGTTTTTTCCACATGTATTCTATAAAAAAGAGTTAGTACATGGGCTCGAAATCTTGAATCTGAGAAATCATCCATGGATGTTTAAGATATTACCTCAGAGGACATGTCAGCAACAAGTGGGGCAACAGCAGCTGCACCGCCCAATCTGCTCATGCTCAAGACCTGTGTGTACCCCAGAAGCAAGAGAGCAAGAGAGACAATAATTAGGCAGCAAATACACTTTATTGTTATTATAAATGAATTCAATGATCATAAAAAAGTAGACAATGAGTAATGGAATATTAGCCGTAAGTAGATACATATCATAAAAGCAGATTTGAAAATTATATCTTAAGAAAAAATATGTCAGCCAAGCATGGGAATCGATTGAATAAATTATAAATTATAAAATTGAGACTTGAAAATAAAAAAAAAAAGGAAGTTTCAGCTAGAGAAAGATGAGAACCTTGACTTGGAGCTGGAGGAATTTAACATAGTCAATGATTTCATCAAGCATTGAAGCCTTGTCTGTCTGTCATTCCACAAAACCCCTTCAGTACAGAATTATTAATCCATAATTTAATTGATTATGATTATCGCCTTAAAATTCAAATTAATTAGCAGATTAAATATCCCGGTCCATTCGCCAGCCATTGCGGGTGTTGAATAGAGAACAATTCGGGGACCGACAAACTAACTATTACTTCATTTTCTCTCCAAGTACACAAGGGGGGGAAAAAGAGAGTAAGAAAACTCCAAAACGCACAGCATAGACACCTAATTAAGAAACAACCCAGTAAACTACCGCCACCTGCCCACCCAAAATTTCAAGAAATACACTGGCAGGTACGAGAAGAAGAAACTGAGAAAAATCTGACAGGCAGTTACTAGAAGATAAATCAGTTCAGTTTTTGTTTTGGTTCCTCGGTCAATCAAATTGTGAAGTAGCTTCTTTTACCTTGTTGGCATTAGGTACTAACTCCTGCAGAGCTTTCATTCTTTCAGCAATTCTCTCCCTTCGTAACTGTCCACAAAAAAAAAAAAAAAAAAAAACATTTTAGCACAACATAAAAGCTCCAAGAGGAACTGTAATGTTTATTATAATATGTAATAGTAACTAGGAGGGATAAGAGGTTAATAAGAACAGTACCCTTTCAGCGATGCTATGTGGGTCAGTGGCTTGACCTCTTCTAGCCCTAACCCTTTGTCTAGGTTGAGCTGGTGCACCACCATTTGAGCCACTTGCTTGAGGTTGGTTCATCACAGCTGTGGTGGCTGCCCCCTGAGCCCCCAAATTCGGTGACTGCATAGCTCCTCCCTGTAACACAACAATCCTTTCAGGCACAGTTGCACAAAATAAATTAATGTGTGCAAAATACGAATACAAAACCTAAAAACATGCCTGAGGATGGTTAAAATGTTGCATGGACTGATTCGATGCCCGGCCAGTTCCGTTCATAGATCCAGCACGAAACCCATTAAACAATCCTTGCATTGAACCGTCTCCTCCCTGCAAGTGGAAAGAAAAGAAAAAAACTAATTAAGTAGAATAACAACTAGGAAATTTATAAAAATTGCTCTGATTCTTAGCAACAACCACAAACAGAATATTTAATAGCGAAGATGAAAATCACCTGAGTAGGAGAGACATCAATGTCATCGTTTTGAGAGAGCCCGCCTCTAGCAGCAGCCATCAGAAGCTGCTGTTGTAGCATCATTTTAGCGGCTGCCGCAGCACCACTACCACCACTACCACCACTGATCTGGTGTTGTCTCAGCTTAGAAGCCAAAATTACAGACTCGTCAAAGTTATCATGAAACCCAACATTATTATTGTCAGTATTAGATGGTGGGGTTTCATTAAACAAGTCTCTGGGTTTGGCTGAAGAGGAGTTGTTATTTGTGGGAAAAGGGAGGTTTGTCGGGGGGTTAAGGTCCCAAGGCGACTTAGGGTCAGCCCATGAACAAGAAGGGATTGCAGACAGCATTTGTTCAAGAAAATCATCATTTGATGATGAATTGGGATCAAAGTGAGAGTTTTGGATCTGCTGGTTTTGAAGGTCTTGTAGAGGGATTTGTGATGATGGGTTTAAGAGCGAGTTCATCCCTTGCATATCTCTACTACAAGGCCGCATCTTTTTGAAACGAAACGAAATAGGGAGAGGGAGAGTTGAAGATTGGGTTTTGAGTTTGGGTTTTCTTCAAGGAGATGGAAAATGAGAAGGCAAGAGGGATGAAGGCATTTGGGATTATAAAGATGGAAAATGAGGAGGTGAATTCGTTATTTCTTCCTCCCTCCCTTCCTCTTCTTCTTCTATGTTTGGAATCTGGGGTTGGGGTGTTAAATAGCAAAAGTTGACCTATCTTTCGTTTCTCTACATCCAATCCATCCTCGTATGGGTTAGTGTGTTAGTCCAGTAGGGTTAACTAAGGACTTAATCATTTGTACAATGGCCAAAGTCGATGATGACGCGTGACTTCCACTCTCTTTATTAGAGGCCAGGACCATTTCTTTTTCCTTTTTTTTTTTTTTATTTTTTTTTTGTTTTATATAGTTACATAAAAGAGAGACCTTTTTTCATCACAACCGGAGAAGAAAAGGTGGTGCTAGGAACTTAGGTTATTATCTCATTTGTATTGTTTCATCCATGCGTGTTGATTATTAATGATTAAACATATAGAATGATTGTGATTTCTAATAATTCTTGAAAAAACATATTTTTATAATTTAAGAAACTTTATCACTTTGTTTTGGATCATATCAACTTATGAATTAATGTCATTTAAAGGATTTTAAAATCTTCATTAGTTGCGAGTTAGAAAGGTTTAGATATAATAAACATCAATTTCTTGATTTTCTTTCTTTAATTACAATAAAATATATCTAAACATTTTATTTAGAAATGTTGACATATTTAAGGGTTCCATATGATATTAATTTTGTGTATGATATTAATTGCTTGTAATAATATGTGAGTATACATTATTTTTGGGAGGCCTATGGTAAGCATATTGGGTGTTTTAGCTACTGCATTAGCATTTTAAAGTCAGAAGCACACATAAACATGGAAGAAAGTGGTATTTTTCAAAATTAAGTTAATTCTCAATTAAAATTCATATTATTATGAAAATTTATGTTACATGCTATATCTTTTCACAAATTATGAAAATTAAGACAATTATTTGATAACTAATCTCACTTAAATATTTTTTTTATGAATATAAGTTCTAGCTTGAGGATAACTCACAACTTACTAACACAAGAGTTTTATAAAATACATAACATGGATAATCTTTTTTTTAGATGTGTGAAACCTCAATTGTATAATTCGTACCAATCATCATTTCAATCATGATTAACACTTAAAGCTAATTATTTGATAAAAAAAGAAGAAGAAAAAAAATAAAGAGCAAGAAGGAAAAGGCTAGTTATTTTTTTATATTAAAGTAAATGTTTGGGTTAGTTTATGTACATCTTAATTAATTTTATAAATTTTAAAATTAATAATTATATAAATTTTTAAAAAATCTAAAAAAACTGAACTAATAATTATTGAAGAACAAACAAAAACTAGTTATTATTATTAGTATTGTAAGTGGTTTCCATGCTCTCATTCCTCGCGTGGAGTGGCCTTGGCACAATCACTTCCTCATGCCCGCGTGGTCGGCAAGTCCATCGATTTGCTTTGAACCGCGTTTCCTGATGCTAATTAATCTTACCCTTATGTCATTGATGGATTATGTGACACAACACGCGACTAATTACTGCTAATCAATATCCTAATGACACCTATAAAACAACTCATAAGCATTAACTACTATCTACTGCTCATCTCTAATCATGCAAAAGCAAAAGTTGTGTCTGTGTATAAGACTCTATTGGTATTATGCTAGTTTTTATGTTGTATTTTAAAAAAAATTGTTTGATAAAAAATGTTTTTAGTTAAGGTTAGTTTGATATTTATATATGTTTGATTAAAACTGTAGTTATAATTGAAGTTGAATAAAAAATAGTTTAATATGTTTGGTTAAACATGTTTTTTAAATTGAGGTTATAAAATAACTAAAAAGATATATATTAATATTGATGGATTTTAATTTAAATATTGTAGATTTAACTACTATTATTACATCATTAAATAAATAATATTTTATATCAAATATTTTTTTATTATTCCATTAACTTATCTACAATTTCATCACGTATGAAATTCATCTGATAAGGACTATATTTTCTATGGTTTTTTGAGCATGCAATAAAATAAGGTAAAATATCATAGAAACAAAATTGATATTACGATCAAATTTCACAGATGCTACGTCATCATGCAATGTTCTTCTAATTTATGTAGTGTTATTAAATAATATTAAACACTAGTTTTTCGAGTAAAACACAATTTTTTAAAAATTAATTTTTTTTATCGGGTTGGACACGATCCAATGAACATTGTTCACCTGGCACTGTTTATGTGGCAGGTGAATGCTTCTCGCGTTGCCAAGTTAATTATAATTCACCTGCCATCACCTGGCACAACAGTGCCCAGGTGAATTACACGAGAAGCAGCTCACAGCTGCTGTTTGTGAAACGACGGTTTGAGGAAAAAATTTATGGGTCCCACCAAATGGTAAATTGCTTTTTTCATATTATCAAACGCCTAGTTTACGTGGTTTGCTTTAAAAGCAACCGCAACCGCGTAAACAAACGGCCTCTAAAAGCTTGTGTGGTAGAGAAATATTATTTATTTTTTAAAATATTTTTTTATAATTAAATTAAAATAATATATTTTTTATTTTTTAAAATTTATTTTTTGATATTAGTATATCAAAAAAATATAAAAATATATATAAAAAATCATTTGAAAAAAAAAATCTCAAGCTTTTACGAGAGCACTTTCCAACCATAAAAATACAACAAGGCTGAAGAAGTGTCTATCAAATAAAGCGAGTTTGCTAATTAGTTTCTTATTGATAATGTGATGGAGTGCATTTTGTTTTTAATTAAAATAATATTTTTTTATATATTTTTTTTTATTTTTAACATTAGCACATTAAAATTATCAAAACACACCTAAAACATCAATTTTATATTTTTTGGCTCATGCTCGGGCTTTGGTGTGGATTTGGGTTTATTGTAAAAATATTTTTTTTGACTACCGAAGATTATTTTTTTCCAACTTAAATTTTAGCTTGGGTTTGGTCCATGAATAGTTATTTCCTCTAGCCTATTGTATTGTTCAATCCAGAACATGAATGATAGAATCTGATCAATTTGCTTCCAAAAAGATTTTCTTCAAACTTGAACAGTTTTTCCAGCTAAAAAGACTTTTGATTTAATCCAAAAATATTTAGGTTTTATGGTGGGTAATCAAAACTGTTAGAGGGAAATTCCATCAACTTTTGGTCCTTAAAACTCCGTACAAAAAATTGTTGGAGAAAAGTGTTGAAGGTTGGTTTTCTACATTATTTTGGATAGAGATTTGTGACTCTTGTTCACTTATTTTTTTTCATTCTTTTTTATTTTGGTTTCTTAAAGTCTTTTTTGTTAAGAAATTTTCTCCAAAATTTAAAGCTTAAGATCAATTTTTGTTGAGAGATTTTAAGTCCAATTTCGTTGGATCTTGTTTAGGAATACACCTAAACATGATGGTGTTATTGCAATCTTGAAAGGCTTATTGAAATCAAATATTTTACACCAAGTGAGGATCAATAAAAGCTTAATGACAAAGAATTAAACATTGACGATGACAACAACAACATATTTCAAGTTGTTTATGTGCTAAGTTCTTCAACAAGTAAGTATTTTTTTATTGGTTTTGTTTAAGTATATTTTCAATATAAGCGTATAATGTAAGCTAGGAGATATTTTCATTCTATTATACATAATTCCATATATGAATAGTATGCATGCTATTATTGTATTTTAATCTTTTATTAAAAAAAAGATATTTTCTTAGTATGTATACTAGTCTTTGTTATGATTGCAATTTTATAATTATCTTATAAATTGCATGATTATAAACTAAACATATATGCCAACTTATCTTCTTATATGTGAATATTTTAGACAACAACCGTAAGGCTTTAATATACATTATTAGTCTTTGTTTAGTTTATAATTCTTTGTGATAACTAGATGAATAGTTAAAAAGGATATTAGTATCTTTGTTATTATTTTATCTAGTTGTTTATGTACATGTATTTTAGATTGATGCATGTGATATAACTTTTATGAACGAAACAATAAAAAACTTGTTTATATCTACCATTTATATTTTTTAATTTTTGCTAGTTATTTGTTTAGTTTGTATATGCAAATTTACAATCTTATATGGTATGCTAATTGTTTAATTTGTTCATTCAAATTTATATTGGTATGCAATTTGTTTAAACAAGATTAAAATGGTATGATGCATGTTAATTCGATAATATTTTAAAATGATCTTGCTTAATTGAGAATATTTATTTTCTAAGCTTTTCTTATAATTGTTAAAAGGTTTTTTTTTTTTATCAAACTTTAGTTTGTTAAAATTTTGTGATTGTTTTTTTCATATATGCTTTAAGAAGCCAACTTATTTATATAATATTGGCTATTCTTTTACATAACATTTATCATGACTTCAAATTGAGAATTGATTATTTCAACCAATATTGCTTTGTCAAGTATTACTTTGGTAATGAGGATTCCACCATCATCTTTTATGATGAGTGGTGAGAAATCTGAAAGGTTTAACAAACTAAACTTTGAGAGGTGGCAACAAAACATGTTATTTGATTTGACCATCTTAAACTTAGAAAAGTTCCTATTGGAAAAGGAGCCAAAGTTGTCAAATAATGAACTCAATTTTATTATGATGATAGCTTTTAGATTAATAGTGCCACTATTTTTTACATTTGTCCTTGGTTGAGCCTAACAATCTACAAAACCAAAATTTTATCTCATCAAATACAACAATAAAACATTCAATTAGCTATTAATTTAACAAACATCAATACTTATGAGCAAATTTTTATCGCGTCAATCTATCCAATAATGCCTTGTTGTGACAATACTATGAAATAGAAAAAAATAAAACATAATAAATCATCAAAAAAACACATCCAACACTCTAACAAATCACACAATATAAAATAGATTCAGGAAAAAACCTAAAATAGTATCACAAAGTTAAGGGTAAGAAAACATTACCTCCTAAATTATAATTCCAAACTTGAAGCAAGAGTAACAATAAAAAGGCAAGGAAAAAAAATAACAGAAAAAACAAAGTAGAAAACAGAGCTAATATGTTAGGAAAACAAACATAAAGAAATAAACTCACAACCTAACATTGAAAAGACAATCATACAACCCATTTTTTATGCCTTATTTGCATTTTGTTTTCCCCCTCATGACACTCTCCTCTCCTTTTTCTTCTTCATGTTTAGTGCCTCTTTTTCTCTTTCTTCCATCAGTTTAGTTTAGAAAAAGAAGGGGGAGAAGTGGACACCTCCAATAGCCCTTTCTCTCTGCAACTTTATCTTTCTTTGATGTGTCTGCTTTCTCTTTTATATCTTCTATTTGTTTTATGTTTTTCCTTTCTCTTTTATCAACTTGGTTCATAAAAAAAAGATGGGTGGATTGAAAGATTCGATGTTAATTGCAAAAAAGTAAAAACAAACAGAGAAAGATGTGGTAGGGAAAAAAAACTACATAAAAAAA
>Ga0325410_1002890_pt1 | contig 19298 bp, 12 predicted proteins | sample PopdelMetagenome_16_FD_206182 | JGI IMG/M metagenome (GOLD analysis project Ga0325410, IMG submission 206182) | Populus deltoides microbial communities from Bellville, Georgia, United States - Xylem-PdIQD-R3 | ecosystem: Host-associated > Plants > Phyllosphere > Stem > Wood/Secondary xylem... | reverse complement strand
ACTAACAAGTTAGACCACGTCCTTGGTCATAAGTCCATGCGTGACAGCAACCAATTAATTGAAATACTTTGGGTTTTTTACTGCTACCCTTGCAGATCTTCGTGGTTCACTTCGTGGCTCATCAATAACCATCTAGATCGTGGTCCAGTGGTAAGAGCTTGGGACTAAAAGGTTTGCTCCCTCTATGATCTCAAGTTCGAGCCCTATAGTTGCTCATATGATGGCCACTGGAGACTTACATAGTCGTTAATTTTAGGACCCATGGGATTAATCGAGATGCACGCAAGCTGGCCTGAACACCCATGTTAAACTATATATAAAAAATAATTCCATGCTGAAATCTGTTGTTGCATCAATCACGCCTTTCCTCCATAAGAAATCCTAGAAGTTTTTCTTTTGAAAAAGCATCAGCCACATAAAAACCTCCACCATTGGTGTTGCAATTCATGTGAAATAGAGATTGATTATGAGATTATGTCTTAACCGTTAAGTGATGATTGGTCACGGAGATACATTTGTATAGAGATAGGCCATAAATTCGGGCTCCACTTTCACTCCCGGATATAGAGATGACTCTTTCCCATATTGTCTCATGTAGTTCTCAAAGGCATCTAGGGTGGCCCACTCATTCAAGTGTCTGTAACGTATATTGTAAAGATGGAATACAAACCTTGTGCAAACCCTGACAATAGGAAATTGTACTTATACTTGAATATATGTTTAGATGTGATATGACCTCTTCCCTCTTGTATATGCCATTCGAGGCTAGCTACATATCCTCTCCACTCAGTAGGGCATCTCTAGGCTAGAAACCTTTTCTGTAAACGGGTTTGAATTTCTATCACTTGTCACAAAGATACTTCGATAGTGATTTAGTTGGGTTTGAAAAATCTAATAGTTAATTATGGATCTAATATCAGTGAATTATACAAAAAGTTTACTACACTCATTATGAACCGGTAGAACAAAACTAAATCCAAGAATAAGCATGTTCATGCTAAATGAATAGCCTAACAAAAAGAGCCCATAATTTCAGATCTCATCACTGGATTAGTTCTATAAAGGGTTAACTTGTTGTAACAAGTTGAGCTTTGAAAGATAATCAAATTAGGAGCGGAAGATATTGTTGAGTCAATTTCTTTATTTTTCCTTTTTATTTTCAAGTTTTTAGCTATTTTTTTTATGTTGTATTTTCTATTTGACTTAGGATTCTAACTTTCTAACATTATAAATGTTAGAATTTGGCATTATTAAAGAGTTGCAAACCTCATCAAAAAAGAAAAAATTGATTAAAGAAAATATTCAAAAATAAAATATAAATTAGGGTTGTCATGCCCTTCGTGAGAGCGTGACATTGCAGCAATCATTCCAAAACAAGTCGAGAGGTCTTTGGTTGAATAACAAGTCGCCACCTAATATTATGATTACTAGGAACCCTAATTAGTCTTTAGAAATTCTAGGCAAGGGATTGGTTGCGTGTAACGGGAAGGTATTAACACCTCTAGTATGCCTTTCTTGAGATAAGCTGCATTGTTGTTCTTTATTTATGGTTGCTATCACATAATGGTATTTCTATTTCTATTAGTGTATCCATGACGTGATTGCTATGATGAACTTGGTCTAAAAGATCTGTAAAGAAAATAGGTCTACTCACAACTTATGCATTGTAAATGAACCATAACTAAAAATCCAAAGAGATTCAGTGATTTTCATTTTTTATGTTTCTTTGGTATTTCAGATGTCCATGACTCTTGTACCAAGAGATACTAGTTAAAATATCATCAATTATCGTTAAGGCTTTTTAGGACAAACTTAGAATTTTTTGCTATTGTGTCATTTCAAATAATATTATAGATAAAATTCCTTGTAATTTTTATCACTGTATTAGAAGTGAATGAATTATATTACTCCTAATAATATCTTGGATACTGACTGATCCATAGAAGTTTTTTATCCTTATATTAAAAGTGAATAATAATAAATTATTATTCCTAATAATATTTTGGATATTAACTTTTTTTAGGTTTTTGTATCATTATATTAAAAGTGAATAATATATTTTCTCACTAAAAATAAGTTTTTAGTATTTTTAAAATATAGGCCAAAATCCTTTTTTAAAAGTGAATAATTATTATTCTAAACTGACTATAAAATCCATACAATACTTTGTGTACTTTTAAATATGCAAAAATATTTTTTGAAATATTTTTCTTAATTTTAAGATACACTCCAATGTTTTTTAGGTTATTTTTGCCATGTGTAAGGAAACCTTTTATTTTTAATTTTTTTTAAGGTTTTGTTTGGCAAAAACCTATTTTTTCTTTAAGTGAAACTGCTAAAATAGGTCTATAGGTGTGTTAGCTAAACATGCCTTTAAGCCAAGAAATCATTACCCAAATGACCCAAATTTGACCCGATCAAGTTGATCTGAAATCTTGGGTTCGATTATAAACCGAACCAAAAGCATTGGTTCGACCCGAAAAACAAACCAAAACCAAAATCAAAACTTAAAACGAATCAAATTTGCAAAAAAACACAAAAATAATAGATTTTTATTATATCTAAAATGGATAAAAACCAAGTGAACTCAAGAACATGAAGAGCAAATGAAGAACATGACCAACAACATGAATCGAGATCCAGACCAAATATGAATAAACCAAAGACATAAGCATGTTGGAAATCAATCATTGAACAATAATTAAGCATCAAACATCAACGATTATCAACCAATAATCACGATTTGATCAAAATAACTCATGTGAAGATATTTATTGATGCAAAAAACCCTAAATTATTGATTAATGAAATCATGTGAAGATGTTGATAAAAATAAATGAAGAAACAATGGCGAAATCAAGTAGCCAAGACAATGTTCATATGAAGAACATTGCCTAGAATCTACCTAGAAATGCAGAAATACCCTTCAACCTAAAACTGGCCTTTTATGTCTCTCAACCTCTTGTTTTTTGTTCCCCTAAACCATATTGTCATAATTACACATATTTAAATCAAAACAATAAAACAATAAATCATATAAAACATACATGAGGTTTCAATTCCCAAAATTGTTAAACCAAACATCTAGCTAACATATTCAACAATTTAGGATTCAAAATTGATATTTTAACAGTTCACAAGACTCAACCAAAACTCAAGAGCCAAAAACATGCATCAACAAGCCCTAAAAAAAAAACCTACTACCATATTTGGTAGATTTCTAACTTTATCCATTTTACCAAAATAATCATCTAAACATCTTCTGAACATCCATCAAACATTAACAACCAACTCAAAAAAGGATTAATAAAAAAAACATTTTTATAAATTAATAAAAAATCAAAACTAAAGACATTATAACACAAAAACAAGTTCATAAATATCTTTAAACATGTAAAACAAGGTACAGGTGTGCCTCATGGACATCACCTACTAAGTTAGAGGAAGCTTACACCTTCAAAGCTCACTAATGGCTATTCTCCCTTTATGTTTTTCTCTTGCAAAGTTTAGCTTTACCACACTCAAAGTATAAGAAATCTTTGTGCTAGGCTTTTGCACCTTCACACTTAGTTTTCTTATCAAGATTTTCCTTCCCCTTCTTCCTCTTTTCCTCCTTTTCTCTCTTTTCCCTTTGATTTTTCACGAGGTATTTATAGGGTTTCAAGTTAGGAATTTGATCAAGGTTTGATCATGATTGATCAATGCTTGACCCTATAATACAAATAGAAGGGTTTTGGGTATGTTTTAATAGCTGAAAGCTCTGTACTTTACTGGTTTTGTAATGGTGGTTTTGCAATAAACTTGGTTTTTAAGGTTTTAATGGTTTTACTAAACTTGGAGACGAAGGAGTGGATTATGACCTTTTGATCTTAAGAGCAACATGGTCAACACTTGATAAGAACCTACTAAGAAGGTTTAAAGTGTGAACAACGAAAAAGCTTAGTGGTTTCGCTAAATGGGTGTCATAGTAAGGCTGACTGGGTTGACCACTCTTGAGACTTTGCTATAGCAACTCCAATGTAAACATCATTAGAGAGCATCTGAAGTTGGTAGAGGAGGTGAACACCTTTTGTTTGGTTTTAACCTTATTCAATTTGGAGGTTTGTAACTTCACTTTTATTCATTTGAAGATGACAACTCCATGAGCCTAAAATTGCCTGAAGAAAAACATGAATAGTAGGTAGACAACATGTCATCTGCCATATATTCCCAACGATGCATTTTGAACATGAACCTGGTGATATGTCATCTAGGTTAGCCACCGAGAAATTAAGGCTTTTAATTTAGAAGTTGGCCAAAATTTAATTTAGTCCCTAATCTCTTGATTTCTTTTAATTGCACCTGTAATTGCTTTCCAACTTTGAATTTCATGCAATTTTACTCCTAACAAACTTAGTTGTTAGCCCCAAAGTTTAGTGTCTTTTCCAGTTTGGTCATTTGTTATCAATTTGTGCATTTTGACCCCTAATTGATCAACAAACCAATGTCAGTCCCTAAAGTCTTGTGCCTTTTATAAATTGGTCCTTGGTTTTAAATTTCTTCAATCAAGTCCCTATTTTCCCATCAAAGTTTAATACTAATACAACTAAGCCCTTATTTTGACCAAATTAGCCTTTTCTAAATTGCAATTTAACCCCAAACTTTAATTTCTTCTAATTAAAGCTCAAATTAAACATAAAAACAAATTTTCTTGCAATTAAGCCCTCAATAAATTCAATTAAACCTTAAAAAAATTTCAATTGAGTCCTTAAACCTCTAATTTTTACTTTTCCTTCCCAAATGCAATTTTCCAATTTAAGGGGCTTTCACTAGTCCATATTGGACTGCCAATTTTTCAAACCTTGTATACTTTTATCCTTCCTAACCAGTCTCTAGCAATTTTCTAAGCGTTTTTTATGTTTTCTCCACTAATATAATTTTTTTTTCAACTTTTCATTTTTTTGTTTTTTCCTCTTTTCTGATTTTTTTCATAAATTTATGTGAGGCCCTAAAATGGGTAACAACAAGGGTTATTATGGTGATAACCTTTTTTTACAACAATTTTATCTTTCTTTGATTGTTGTCTACTTGTATGTTGATTTGTATGTGTTAAGTGGTATTAAAGCATAACAAGTTTTAATTATTGCTTGTTTATTATGTGCTAATAAGCAACCATAGCCGGAAGAGATCACAAAATATGACGTGCTCTCGTAAGAGAGGATAAATAGATTCTCTCTTGAGAAAGCGACAATCAATAGCTAGTAATAAAAGATCTGTAAAGAAAGAATACAAAATTAACTTTTCTGTTAGCAATGGTGAGACCCTTAAAGGACTATCAGTTGGTATTAATTCGTCTATAACTAGTCTTTTGAATATGTTTTAGAGGTAAGAGTAGAGGAGACAACCTCTTGATTGGGATGATTGTCATGGAGACTTAATGTTTTAGATAAAACTTTATAAGTTCACAGGAATCTTGAAAGTAACAGAATTTATTAATAAGTTGTATGAAGTAGAGATGATATTTTAGTATAACGAAGTCCAGAACAAATAAAGGTGAAACTAATTGCCGTTACACTTAAAGGATAAGCTTATTTCCAGTGGGAATAATTAAAAAAGACCCAAGATAGGTAAAGTAAATAAAGAATCGCTAATTGGGTGGAATATATTCAGCACATGACATCTGAGTGTTTCACACAATACTCGCAATCTAGTGCAGGGAACTAGAGCCGGCAAATTCATGGCTCGGTTACCACGCATACCAGCGGTTCCGTTCCTTTTGTTTTGCATGCAAAGTAGATGGTAAGATTAATTTTAATCACATCTATCTTTAATTAATTTGTTGTTATTTATAAATATATTTAACTTGCAATATTTGTTTTCTTACAAGCTACAACTCTTGGACATGAGCCAAGCCCAATGAAGCTTTTTGTGGAGACGCACGTGCGAAGTGAAGACCGCCAAAAAGGGATGCAATAGTTCATCGACAACAGCGCTCAACATTTTGTTGTATGTTCATTCAACCATTTTCTTTCATAAGTTATTATTTTCTTGAATTCAATTTAATGCTTTTAGTTTTTATTTCTAGGAGACATAAAACAGCCGTTGAGAGAGAGATACGGGGACGATCCTTCAACCCACTCGGATTTTGATTCAGATTTGTGGATGGAGACAGGATTGTCTGGTGGACCCGATAGAAATCGGGTGTATAGACTCTCCAACACTACGGCCGAGACTGGTGGATGACCCGTTGTGTCTGAACCATTGGGAGCTCATAATCGATATCGAGCACCCAGTCTCAGGAGTTCATGGTCTTGTAACAACATACGTCTCATCTCACCAAAAAATATGACCAACTCTCGGCGGATTATGAACAACTCCGCCAAATGGTCATAGACATTAGATCGCATATGAGTGGTACATGTGTACCTCTTTTTGGCCGTATGGTCTCGGGAACGACTAGCCTCCTCCTCCAGCGCTGTCATTGTTCTAGTTTAATTTTTATTTGAACATAAATTTGTAATGAATATTTGAATTTAATTTTTATATGAACAATATACATTTTTTTTTGAAAAGCTTTTCTTAAAAAATTATTTTTTAATTATTACAAACGGATATACTGTCGGACATAATCCGTCAGTATATTCTAGAGGCAAGGGGAACAATTTACTTCATATGCCATTACAACACTATTACATCATTGACGAAATTATTTCGTCGGTATTTTACAGAGGGTTGGAATAAAATTACAATAAATGCCACCTCCAATCACCGACGAAATAATTATATTCGTGTATTAAAGTGGGTAATTTTTTTGGTTCGCATATTCTGTCTGTAAAAACATCGAGTTTTTTTTTTACCGATAGAAATGACATTATCGACGAACGATTGTCGTTCGTAAATCTATCGGTAAAAATGTTGCCTACAGAATGTTAGTGTAAATACCGACAAAACATTTCATCGGTAAAACTATTAAATCTACTAAATGCTTTCAATATATGAGTTGTACGTGGTTTAAATGCTTTAAAGTCAAATTGAAGAATCTACTGAATGGAGTGATTGATTTTACATGTCTTATATTTTCGAGCTTGAGTTGATGTATTTTTGTTCCAATAGTTTAGATGGCTTTGGAGCTACATTTCCAAATGTTTTCCACCTTGATCCTAAGCCCCATTACAAACCTTGAAAAGTCTTTATGATTCAAGTTCTGCATGTGATCTTAGTGGTGCAGAATAAAAAGATATACAAGCCTGTGATAGAGCATTTATGTTGGAATGAATTTGAGTGAAACACATACCTTTCAAACACATGAAAGTCGAGTGTTTATTTTTATGAGGGTCTACGCATTTACCTTATTCTATCTTTAAATGAAAATGCTTGTTAATAATTATAAGTTGTCTAAGAATTTGTATTCATTATATGTTGTTATTTTTGAAGAGCTTGATTGTTCTTTGTTGATGACATTGCAACCTTTATTTTGTTTTTCATGGAAAGTGAATTTCTGCTTTGATTGAAGACGAGCAAAAGTTACTGTGTAAAGGAGAAAAAGGGAGATCATATCGGATTTTGTCTCCCTTCTCTCTTTTTTCTTCCTTTTCCCTAATTTCTTCCCCAATTTCTTTCTCTTCTTTATGATATTCATGATGGTATTGTGTAACTAATTTTGCTTTGACTATTGGATATTCTTTTATGCCTATTTTTCATGATTTTCTTGTTTAATTACTATGAGACCTCTAGTTTATTATTCGTTGCAATCTACTGATGAGTTAGATATTAAATATGCAATTGTTTGATCTCTCTAATCTATGAAGCAATTGAGATTTAATTATTTGTTATGTTAGAAATTACTAAATTTTAGGAAGATTTTTTGACTAAATTAAATGTAACTACTTGTGCTTGTGTTGGTTAGCTTCATCATTATCTTTAATTTTTAAGGTTAGTACTAAATTTAATTTTAGCGCTTGTCTTAAGTTGTTTAGTAGTTAATTTAATTGTTTATTTTCTAATTGACTACAATTAAAAAAAAAAATAAGAAAATAGTTCTATTGATGAATGTTCTAGTTTACAGGTTTTCGCGATTTCTGATGATTACTAAGCCCAACAAGTCTATTTCAACATTTCATACCGTTACCAGGAAGGTTAGACGTTTTCCTTAAAACTCGTGAACAATGAATTCTGAAAGTGTTAATTTTTTCCATGCATACGGATAAGTTTTGTATTTTTCTTTCTCACATTATTGAACCACCATGCTAATGCGAATGGATGAGGAGCATGGGCATGCGCGTTAATGGCTCCTTGTCGTGGAGATTAGCAAACTATTCAATTGGCTGAATGGAAAAGTGGATTATGTAACAGCATGATGATCAAAAAAATAGCTAAAGGTAGACAACCAGATGTAACAACAATTTCATCAAAGAAGCTAATTCAAGGTTTTTGGAAGCAGAGCACGTCGTTGACAAGTTTTTCAAAATTCATGGATGATGAACCATTAATACCAGTTGTCGCTTCAGCCTTTGACTTCCATTCCATTGCCTTCCTTTTCATTTCCTTACCTTTCTCACCATCAATTAACTCTATCACAAGCTTCTCTACTTCATCTCTATTTGCATCACTTTCAATTTCCATGCCAACACCCCAATCAACGCAAGCAAACTTACAGTTAGTTTGTTGTTCGGAGAAAAAAGGCCAGCATAGCATTGGCACGCCGTTGGACAAGCTTTCAATGGTGGAATTCCACCCCATGTGACTTAAAAACCCTCCTATCGATGAATGCTTCAGGACTTTTTCCTGCGCACACCAGCTCGCCATCAGGCCTCTTTCTCTAGTCTCTTCAAGAAACTCTGGAGGCAAAACCGCTGAGTCGCCCCTGACAAGATCAGGCCTGATTATCCATAAAAAATTCTTCTTGCTGTTAGCTAGTCCCCAAGAAAACTCCACAAGTTGCTGTGGATTCATCACAGTTATGCTTCCAAAATTCACGTAGACAACAGAATTGGGATCCTCGGAGTCGAGCCAGTGCAGGCATTCAGTCTCTTCTTTCCACAGACTGGATCCAATTGATGCTAGATAATCATTCTGTGTTTGATCAAGAAGCAAATTAAGAGGACCAACAGAATAAATTGGAGGAAACATAGATGAGAGAGCAACCAGAACATCATGATCTAAGTCATCAAAAGTATTCACAAGAGCTGCTGAAGCTTTCGAAGCTCTATCAATTACTCTTATCACAAAGTTTAGCATAACGTCGTTTCGATCTGTTGTGCGAATGAAGGTCGGAAGGTCCTTCAGACGAATATCTTTCATTCCAGGAATCCAGTCTATTTTTGTCTCCAAATATCCATTTGTCAAATCGCTTTCTTCTGCATCATTGATATCAAAGATAAAAACACGTTACATGAACAATTTACTTCGAAAAGATCGATGATAGTATGAAATTAGTAATAAATGTATCAAGTACGTACCTTTGAATGGTGTGTAACCTCTTTCAACAAGATGTTTGTAATGCGCATAGGCCAATGTGCCACATGCACTTGAAGTCCAGAAAGTGACGACAGGGATTTGAAGTTCCTCCTTAACATCGAGAGCGAAGGACATGCCACTGTCTGCTACTATGCAAGTTACAGGCGGGACAACATTTGATGAATTGAGTTTGGCAAGAAGTAGGCGAATTGGGTCTAATCAAGCCTTTGAGGTAGAGTCACAGAGAAATGAAGTGTCTTGGGTAACATCAGCATCAAGCTGATCACCTAGACCATCTGGAATGGTTTCAAACTGGATATCAGGCAAGACATCAAGGGAGTTACGGCCTCTGGACCTGAGCAAACGTCTGTGATTGTATTCAGAGTTGACAAAGGTGATGTGAAAGCCTTTGTGATGGAGTAGTTTTGCTACTTTGAGCATAGGAGTTATGTGACCTTGAGCTGGATATGGGACGCACACGGCATGAGCCTTGGTGCTCTTTGGAAGAGATCCCATGTTTCTCACTCTCTGAGTTTTTGTATTTCACACCTTCTATGAGTTAGAAGACTGAATTTATTGGTCACCAGTTATATAAGGAATTGTGATTACTTCTTATATGGTCCAAAATCAAGACGCATGAGTTTTTATTTTTTTATTTTTTTTTCAATACACTTTAATTTCAAAAGAATCCGCAATAAAATTATAGTCTTATGGACCCAGTCGACATGGATTGCATGTTCAGACTAGAAGCAAAATTTCAAGAAGTTCTTGATAATATATATATTCAAGAATTAAATGAATAAAATCATTTTCAATAAGTCAAAATGATATCCTACGACTCAATGTTGTTTCGGACTGTGTTGACTATAACATTTGACTATTGCTGTTATTATGATTATCCTACGACTTGAGAAACATGTTAGACCAACTCAATTTTATTTTCCCTTGTATACAAACCTTGAAATCCTTGGCACCTTTACCTCGAGGTTCATGCAAGTGCAGCATTCGCATAACAATCTTGCCAGACCATTGTGAAACTTATCAAACACGTAACCATCACTACTCTGGAAACATCCAATAATGACAAAGTTTCACAGCGAACCATATTATTTGCCAAACTCAATGTATCACTTGGATCACCATCAATCTTGAACCCCACTAATTGCTAATAGAGAAAGAAGCTCGTAGAAGCAATATATATATATATTGTAACCAATCAAAATTTGCCATGTTTTATTTTTATTTTATTTTATTTACATAAAAAAATGAAATAAATTACATGGAGAACAAATTGGTCTTAGTTGAGAGTAATTGAATGTGTTAGGTTGTGTCTTAGCCAACCTTCCTATTTATATAGAGGCAGCAGGATACTGCAGTAACTGTAATGATTACAACATCCTATATTAATTTCCTATTCTGATAGATACATGAGTAACTGTAATGATTACAACATCCTATATTAATTTCCTATTCTGATAGATACATGATATACATTCTATAATATGCCCCCTCAAGCTGAGGGTGGGGGATCAACCCGAAGCTTGAACCGAAAAGCAGTAAAGGATGCAACAGGAAGCGGTTTAGTGAAGACATCGGCAAGTTGATCCCGAGAGGGAACAAAACAAATCTGAATTTCTTTCTTGGCAACACGGTCACGGACAAAGTGATAATCCACTTCAACATGCTTAGTACGAGCATGGAAGATAGGATTTGCTGAGAGATAGGTAGCACCAAGATTATCACACCAAATGGTAGGAGCAGAGACTGAGGGAACCTGCAAATCTGTTAACAAGTATTGAAGCCAAATGACTTGTACCATCAGCAAGGGCTTTATACTTAGCCTCCGTAGAGGAGCGAGCAACAGTGCGTTGCTTGCCGGATTTCCAAGAAATCAGCGTCTAACCAAAAAAGACAAGATACCAGCCCAATCTGCATTTGTAAAGCCATGTAGAGCAAAAGAGGAGCCTCGAGTCATATGGAAACCATAAGATGTCGTACCTTTAAGATAACGTAAAATATGTTTGACAGCGGCCCAATGAAAATCTGTAGAAGCATGCATAAACTGACAAACTCCGTTAACAACAAAGCATATATCTGGACGGGTGAAGGTAAGATATTGAAGAGCACCCATGATTTGACAAAATCGTGTAGGATCAGAGAATGAATGATCCGGTAATAAAATGAATTTCGAAGGGGAGACTAGAGTATCAACTGGTTTGCAGGAAGTTATACCAGCTCGGGTAAGGATGTCAAGAATAAGTTTTGTATTTTTGGATTCCATTAACAAATCTAAAACTCACGCTGGTGTTGTTGGGCTTTAAGAAACAGTTTATTATTCATTATGATTGATCCTATATTGTTTTTTAGTTAATTTATCTTTGGTTTTGTTTCCGGATAGGGTGAATTTTTTCCATGAAATAAATATCTTTTAAAATTAAATAGGATTATTTTAGTAATTGCGTTTTAAAATGTAATCTTAGAATAAAATAATTTAATGTTTTCTATACAATGAAGTTTTTGTATTTTCATGTTTGATAGAACAATGAAATTACAACATTACCCATGCCATTCCAATTTTTTAGCTATGAATTTAGGGGCTTGATTGTAATTTCCTCATGGTTTATTTGTTATTGTTGATTGGTCTTAGGGGCATTTTTGGTTTTGTACAAAAAAAAACAAAAAAATTAGCGTGTCAACGCTCCGTTCACTTTGGGTGGCACGTACGACTGACTCTGGTGGTTGTAATGACGCTTCCGCCACGTCATTTGATTCGTCTCAGCGTCCTTTTCCTCCCTGGATTGCACATATTTGGTGGTTCAGCAAGGTTTGGCCAGAATTGGCTTTTTTCTTTCTTTCTTTCTTTTCCTTCTTTTTCTTCCTAAAATCACGTGTTGCCCATGCGAAAAGTCATTTCAGCTTATCAATTTATTTTTTTTCTTTGGATTTAGTCCTTCTTCTTTTATTTGTAATTTTTTGTATTTACATTGATTATTTCTAATTGGAATTTATATTTGATTTCATCACTGCTCATTTGATTTTTGAATTTTGTTTTTCAAATTTGGTACCCATTCTTTGAATTGGTATTTGTTTTGTTTTGAATTATTTTCTTGATTGATTTTTTTTTAAAATTCTACCCCTAGACATTTATTTTCATTGACTTTTTGCGTCAAATTTGGTCATGTTGTTTTCTAATTATTTTCTTATTGGGCTGGTTTTTTAGAATTCCATCCATGAATATTTAATTTCATTTGATTTTTATGTTGAATTTAGTCCTAATTATTTTAATTGTTATTTTTTTGCATCGTTGTTTTTTATTGATTTTTTTCTCAATTTCATGCCTCGATGTTTGTTTGGTTAAGAACCTGTCTTCTTTGTATTTTGGGTTTACCTTTGATGAGTTCATAGATCTAAAAGATAAGCCCAAGTCGACTTTTGTCAACATTTAAGCATTTGGCAATTTCATATCTATATTAACACAATACAATAATATTCATGATAAAATATTTCATAATTCAACGTTATGAAAAAGAAAGGTGAAAGTCACCTACCTGCTCCACCTACGGGTTGTCCTTGTCCTGATGATGGTCCTATCCCGACCACACCACTTAAGACATAAATGGTCGCAAATTAGTACATTTATATCTTTGAATCACATTCATCACCATACTTATTTCAAGAGTTCATATGTTCACATTCAAGTGCTCTAAATTTTACACCATCATACAATGAAATTGTTACAAGCATTTGAGTCATTTCTGCTCAGGAGGCCTATTGTAGAAATCGGCAGTGAAGACTGACTCGCTGCAGGCCAGACAATTCAGCAGTGAAAACTGGTTCGCTGCGGGCTACACAATTCAGCAGTGAAAATTGGTTCGTTGCCACCTGCACAATTCGGCAGCGAAAATTGTTTCGTTGCCGGCGCCACAATTTCAACAGTGAATGCTACTTTGCTGCAGCCAACACGTTTTCAGCAGCGAGTCATAAATTCGCTGCCAACAACACAACTTCTTAAGCAAATTACAATTTCGTTGTTGAACACACTATTTGACAACGAATGTTAATTCACTACAAACAACTTAATTTCAGCAGGGAATTACCAAATCATTGCAGAAAATTCAACTTCGGCTACAAATCATAAAGTCGCTGCAGAACACACAATTCGGCAACGAATGTTAATTCTCTGCAAACAACTTAATTTCGGCACTGAATTACGAATTCGCTGCAAACAATACAATTTTGAAACATACAATTCGGCAGACAACTCAATTTCAACAGCAAATTACAAATTCGTTCTAGACCATACAACTTCGGCAGGGAATTAAAACTTGTTGCAGTACACACAATTCGGCAGCGAATGCTAAGTCACTGCAGACAACTCAGTTTCGACAGGGAATCAAAATTTTGCTGCAGACAATACAACTTCGTTAGTGAATCGCAAATTCACTACAGAACACACAATTTGGCAGCGAATTCTAATTCGCTGTAGAGAACTCAGTTTCGATAGCAAATCACAAATTTGCTGCAGACAACTCACCTTCGACAGCAAATCACAAATTTGGTTTAGATAACAGACCTTTAGTAACGAATTGGAAATTCTCCGTAGAACACACAATTCGGTAGTGAATACTAATTCACTTCAGAGAACTCAGTTTCGACAGCAAATCAGAAATTCGCTGCAGACAACTCAACTTTGGCAGCGAATCACAAATTCACCATAGAACACACAATTCGACAGCGAATACTAATTCACTGCAGAGAACTCAGTTTCTGCAGCAAATCACAAATTCGTTGCCAGCTTCGACAGCGGATCATAAATTTGTTGCCTGCACAACTTCGGTAGCGAATCACAAATTCGCTGCAGAACACACAATTCAATTGTGAATGCTAATTCACTGCAGCAGCAACACAACTTCAACAGTGAATCACAACATCACCATAGAACACACAATTCGGTAGCGAATACTAATTTGCTGAAGAGAACTCAGTTTCAGCAGCTAATCATAAATTCCCTACAGACAACTCAACTTCAGTAATGAATCAGAAATTCGTTGCAGACAACTCAACTTCGAGAGCGAATCACAAATTCGCTCCAGACAACTTAGTTTCAACAGCGAATCACAATTTCACTGCCGACAATACAACTTTGGGAGCGAATCAAAAATTCATCGCAGAATACACAATTTGGCATCGACTACTAATTTGCTGCAGCCAACACGTTTTTGGTAGCGAATACTAATTCGGTGCAGAAAACTCAATTCTGGCAGCGAGTCATAAATTCACACAACTTCAGCAGCGAATCACAATTTCATTGTAGAACACACCATTCGACAGCGAATGTTAATTCACTGCAAACAACTTAATTTTAGCAGCGAATTACCAAGTCGTTGCAGACAATTCTACTTCAGCAACAAATCTCAAAGTCATTATAGAACACACAATTCGACAACAAATGTTAATTCTCTGCAAACAACTCAATTTCGACAGCGAATTACAAATTCACTACAGACAATACAATTTTGAAACACACAATTTGGCAGACAACTCAATTTTAGCAGCAAATTACAAATTTGTTGCAAACCATACAACTTCGACAGGGAAATCAAAACTTGTTGCAGTACACACAATTCGGCAACGAATGCTAATTCACTGCAGACAACTCAGTTTCGACAGTGAATCAAAATTTTCCTGCAGACAATACAACTTCGTTAGTGAATCGCAAATTCACTACAGAACACACAATTCGGCAGTGAATGCTATTTCTTTGTAGAGAACTCATTTTCGGTAGCAAATCACAAATTCACTGCAGACAACTCACCTTCGGCAGCGAATCATAAATTTGGTGCAAACAACTCAGTTTCGGCAACGAATCACAATTTCAGTGCAGACTTCAGTAGTGAATTGCAAATTCATCGTAGAACACACAATTCAGTACTGAATACTAATTCGCTTTAGAGAACTCACTTTCGACAGCAAATCACAAATTCACTGCAGACAACTCAACTTCGGCAGCGAATCACAAATTCACCGTAGAACACACAATTCAGTAGCGAATATTAATTCGCTGCAGAGAACTCAGTTTCTGCAGCAAATCACAAATTTGTTGCCAGCTTCGACAGCGGATCATAAATTTGTTGCCAACAACACAACTTCGGTAGCGAATTGTAGGCAGGGAATCACAAATTCGCTGCATAACACACAATTCGACAGCGAAAGCTAATTCAGTGCAGCAACACAACTTTAACAGTGAATCACAACATCTTCGTAGAACACACAATTCGGCAGTGAATACTAATTTGCTGAAAGAACTCAGTTTTGGCAGCGAATCATAAATTCGCTGTAGACAACTCAACTTCGGTAACAAATCAAAAATTCATTGCAGACAACTCAACTTCGGGAGCGAACCACAAATTCGCTACAAACAACTTAGTTTCAACAGCGAATCACAATTTCACTGCCGACAATACAATTTCAACACCGGATCACAAATTCACTCCAGAACACACAATTTGGCAGTGAATGCTAATTTGTTGCAGACAACTCAGTTTCGGCAACAAATCACAATTTCGCTACCGGCAATACAATTTCAGGAGCGAATCATAAATTCGCTACAGAACACACAATTCAGCAACGAATCACAAATTCACTACAGAACACACAATTTGTTATTAGGTTCCAACAAGCTCACATGATTTCAGCATGAACACACACATACGCATACAATAATCAATCCCAGCACATAAACTGTCACTAAATTCCAGCAGAATACACACTTGCAATAATCAATTCAAGCACAAATCATTCATCAAATTCCAGCAGAATACACACCTGCAATAATCAATTCCACCATAAAATCTTTAATCAAATTCCACCAGAACACACATATGCATGGTGTCCAACCCCATAGCTAAGGCCGGACCTCTCCCATGAATTGTTCTTTCCATTCTATTCATTTTTCTTTATTAGATGTTCAGGAAATTGGCCTCATTTTGTTTCTGTTTTCTTATCCTCTTAGTTAATTTTAGTTTCCTTCACAACTAGCTTAGGTCTTAGGTTAGTTTTCTTAGGATCTTCTTCTTCGTTCTCAATGGTGTTTACATACGACTCTTGGATGTGAGCCAAGCCCAATAGAGCTTTTTGTGGAGACCCACGTGCGGAGTGAAAATCACCAAAAGGGGATGCAACAATTCATCGATAACCGCACTCAACATTTTGTTGTATGTTCGTTCAACCATTTTCTTTCGTAAGTTATTATTTTCTTGAATTCAATTTGATGCTTTTAGTTTTTATTTCCAGGAGACATAAAATAGCCGGTTTAGAGAGATATATGGGGACGATCCTTCGACCCACCCAGATTTTGATTCAGATTTGTGGATGGAGACAGGATCGTCTGGTGGACCCGATAGAAATCAGGTGTATAGACTCTCCAACACTACGATCGAGAACTAGTGGATGAGTCGTAGTGTCTCAACCATTGGGAGCTTGTAATCGGTATTGATTACCAAGTCTCAGGAGTTCATGGCCTTGCAACAACATACGACTCATCTCACCAAAAAATATGAGCAGCTCTCGGCGGATTATGAACAACTGTGCCAAATGATCATAGACATGAGATCACAGATGAGTGCTATATGTGTACCCTATTTTTTGCGGTATAGTCCCGGGAACGACCAGCCTTCTCCTCTTCCTCCTCCAACACTGCCATTGTTTTAGTTTAATTCTTATTTGAACATATAAATTTGTAACGAATATTTGGATTTAATTTTTATATGAACAAAATACAATTGTTTTTAATTATTTTTTTTGTTCAAAAGATTTTTTTTAAAAATTATTTTTTAATTATTACAAACGGATATATCGTCGGACATAATCCATCGGTATATTCTAGAGGCAAGGGGAACAATTTACTTCATATGCCACTACAACACTGTTACATCATCGATGAAATTATTTTGTCAGTATTTTACAGAAGGTTGGAATAAAATTACAATAAATGCCACCGCCAATCACCGACGACATAATTCTATTCGTGTATTAAAGTGCATAATTCTTTTTGGCTCGCATATTCCGTCTGTAAAAACATCGAGTTTTTTTTTTACCAATTGAAATGACATTACCGATGAACAATTGTTGTTCGTAAATCTGTCAGTAAAAATGTTGCCGACAGAATGTTAGTGTAAATACCGATAAAAACTTTCGTCGGTAAAACTATTAAATCTATTACATGCTTTCAATATATGAGTTTTACATGGTTTAAATGCTTTAAAGTCAAATTGAAGAATCTACTAAATGGAGTGATTGATTTTACATGTCGATCTTATATTTTCGAGCTTTAGTTGATGTATTTTTGTTCCACTAATTTATATGGCTTTTGAGGTACATTTTCAAATGTTTTCCACCATGATCCTAAGCCCCATTACAAACCTTGAAAAGTTTAATAAATTCTTTATGTTGTTCCATCACAAAGACTTAAGGGGTAATTACTAAGTCTAGAATTCACACTTGAACACCAGGGCCAAGTCATAGTGTATGAGGTAAGGCCTAAACCCAAAGCCTAAATGATCATGGATTGCACTAGGAGGTCTAGAGCCCGAGTGCACATTTTACATTTTTTAAGCCTAGATAGACCATATGACCCAATGCTCTCCTAAACATGGGATAGGCTGCTTAATTTCCGATGATCCTAATTGATCCAACTGGCCTACAATCACTTATTCTCCAAGATGGGTTCGGTTTCTTCACCAAGTCTAACAATGAAATGCACCCTGGAGAACAAACCCAAACAGAAACCCGAAGGCACTAGGCAAGGCTTGGTAAGTAAAGTCCGACCCGAAGGCACTAGGCAAGGCTTGGTAAGCAAAGTCCGACCAACAACATTTGCACTCAACTTTTGTGTTGTTAGTATTTAGCATTAAATGCTATCATATCCTCATGTTATAATTGGGTATTTAGCATATACATTGTCTAATGAAGGATTCGTATGTCAATGTCCTTTCGATTCAACAATACACTACCAACTATTATGGGCTATTATCTTAAATGATTGACTTCAAACCAAGTATTAAAGTATTTTTCACACTTTACCCTTATCTATATGCAGGTTAGAGTGATTCATCACCTTTTAAATATTCATAAATCACGAGGTAAGGTAGAGTGATTCATCACTTTTTAAATATTCATAAATCACGAGGTAAGGTAGAGTGATTCATCACTTTTTAAATATTCATAAATCACGAGGTAAGGTAGGTTTTAACGTCATATTTTTAAGCATTCTTTTATCATCTTCAAAGTCACTTTTCTTGTAAACATAACCCTTAAAGTGTTATTATTCTTACAACCTCACTAACTTTAGCATCAGAGAATCTTCTAGTTTACAGGTTTTCGTGATTTCTGATGATTACTAAGCCCAACAAGTCTATTTCAACATTTCATACCGTTACCAGGAAGGTTAGAAGTTTTCCTTAAACCTCGTGAACAATGAATTCTGAAAGTGTTAATTTTTTCCATGCATACGGATAAGTTTTGTATTTTTGTTCTCACATTATTGAACCACCATGCTAATGCGAATGGATGAGGAGCATGGGCATGCGCGTTAATGGCTCCTTGTCGTGGAGATTAGCAAACTATTCAATTGGCTGAATGGAAAAGTGGATTATGTAACAGCATGATGATCAAAAAAATAGCTAAAGGTAGACAACCAGATGTAACAACAATTTCATCAAAGAAGCTAATTCAAGGTTTTTGGAAGCGGAGCACGTCGTTGACAAGTTTGTCAAAATTCATGGATGATGAACCATTAACACCAGTTGTCGCTTCAGCCTTTGACTTCCATTCCATTGCCTTCCTTTTCATTTCCTTACCTTTCT
>Ga0325410_1002887_pt1 | contig 19301 bp, 7 predicted proteins | sample PopdelMetagenome_16_FD_206182 | JGI IMG/M metagenome (GOLD analysis project Ga0325410, IMG submission 206182) | Populus deltoides microbial communities from Bellville, Georgia, United States - Xylem-PdIQD-R3 | ecosystem: Host-associated > Plants > Phyllosphere > Stem > Wood/Secondary xylem... | reverse complement strand
TTGTAATGAGACTTCATGGAAGAAGAGGCAAGGTTTATGCATATTTTATTTAAAGATAAGTGAGAAATACAACTAAACTATAAAATTAATTAAAAAAATAATTCAAATAGTAAAAATTATATATCTATCTGGTTATTCGCAACACATTCCAAGTCACTTGTTTATATTTTTGCATCTTATCAGTGAGAGAGAGACTCTACGAATCATGCTGTTTGCAATCTCCTCTTTTTGAAATAAATTTGGATATTTTATAATGTCAAGTTTTTTTTTTTTTTAAAAAAATAAACAGGCTGCGTTGTTCCCAACACCACAACCTATATATTATTTTAGAATTGTGTTAGTTTTTTAAAAATATTTTTGAAATGTTATTTTAAAAAATCACTTTTCATTATCTGAGAATAATATAAATTGAATTCTGATGATTTTTTTAAACCTCGTAACCATGTAGCCATGTCTTCTGTCATAACTCTTTTTTTTCAATAAAATTGATTTGGACCGGACTAAATAGTATTGGTTGGCACAAGACAGATCATGCGCCAAAACTTACCACGTCGAGTTGGCTGGTCGAACCTAAATCTTAAAATAAAACAGCCTAAAAAGGAAAAATCTTAAACTAACTTAGGGTACATCGATCTTTATAAATACCACCATTTCCCCCTCCAAAGAGCGCACACACAAAAACCTTAGCACACAGGAGCGTGGCTATCAAAGCTTGATGGGTATATGGCTACTTTCGGATGGCATGCATTGTACTGTCTGGATCATCTACCTTAGACAATCCCAACGTTGTCACCAAAGCTGAAGGCCGTTCATGAGAGGTTGAGAACGAAAGACCAAAAAATATTTGGCGAAAATTAGGAATGGTTGGCTCATCTCTTAAGGGTCAACGTGCAAGATGATATTATAAGATCTGATTTGAAGGTTGGTCTAATCCAAAAGATTTGATGGTTGATTGTTTTTTTTTTTAATTCATAAAATAGTTTTGAGCTTTATTTTCATAAAAAAAACATAAAACCCTAATCTACAATATTTTCACTCCTTTCCGTGGCGTGCTCGACGCTTGCCCTAATTTGGGAGATCAAACCAAACTAGGGTACAGTATTTTCCCTCACCAAGCAGTACAAGTCTCCACAAGGAAATTCGAAGGAAGATTCGCCTGCAGCTAGAGCAAGAAACAATAGCTTGGAACACACGTCACGACTCGAAAAGATAACACCTAGCAAAGCTGTAAGAAACTTTTGAGATGAGATGGACATCCTTGGCCTGGATCACAAAAGGATATAGAAACTGGCATTTCCATGGTGTGGAGCCTGGAAACCACTCTTTGTATTGGGCTCACAAGATCCAATGGAAACCCTAATCTACAAGTATTCTCAATTCAACGTCCAAGAATAGTCATCGTGTCACACGGGAGGACTGCATCTACGCTGTCATTATCCTGGAATCGAGTTAATTCCGTTTCTAGAATCGTTGATTTCTTCAACACGGGTTGCGTCAATTTGTGGACAATCTGTGTCGCTAGACCACAGTTTGTGCCTGTCGGTTAGACCTTTTGTTTATACTGACGATTGATAATAGGATAAGGAGGGTTTTTCCACGATTAAGTAGCTGCAAGAAAGCAACAAGTTATCTTCACGTTCCCTGTCGAAATGGCGTCATAGGCATAGCTGCTGATAAAAATAGTCTTTAGCTTCAGATAGTAACTTTCACGGCAGGATATACAAATTGGAACTGATCTTGGCCAGAATATCCACCATTCAGAACTCAAAAAAAAAAAAAAAAAACTCAATAACTCAGAGATGGCGACATTACAAATACAAACTCGAATGGATATCTGCAGAGAGTCAGGAAAGCACAGGAAGAAAAAAGGAAAATATTTAACACCAAGAACCCAGAAGATGTACAAGAAAAAATATGAAATTAATTTGGAAACCGAGATTGCCTTGCCACCATAATCCGACAACTGTAAGCCAACGAACTGTACCTCCGATGCATGCTTCTTGCAGCCTAATGCCAACTCAATCTGTAATCCTGATCCCAGCAATATCCATTTATGTCTCTTGAATGTGGAATGTATTACTTGCATTTTGTGACACAAAATCCGGACTCTTCAAATATTGAAGATATCAATGATAGGACAGAAACATTAGTGAGCACAAGCAGAACATATGACGAACTCTATAATTTAGACAGCAACAGATTGACCGGTAAACGCATCGTGGAGATGCAATGAACCATCCTTCATCAGGTTAAGGCTCAAACTCTTGAACCTCTCCCTTGAATACTGTCGAGATGCCTTTCTCCAATCAGTTCCAGCTTTCATCATTGCAACAAACTCCTCATAACTGATACAACCATCCTGAAAATAAAAATGTGAAATAATACGAGACAGTCAGAGAGAGATTTAAAAGCGACAACTTTCAAACTTCTTGCACTGTTTCAAGCTTCCCCAATTTGCTTTAGCATTATTTGGATATTTCTAAACCGCACCATTTGACAGTGATGTTTCTGAAAAATTGGATCTTCAGAAAGATAATGAGATTAAGTCATACCTTGTCAGTGTCGACTTCACGCATGATGTCATTCAGGACATCATTATCAGTTTCCCCATATTCATCTGCTAATGCCCCTCGTAACTCATCTAATTCAATATATCCACTACCATCTGTATCGAAAAACATGAATGCCCTGCGGAAATGCTCATCATTTTCCATCTTCTGCAAGTGAATTGTGACTGCCACAAACTCTCCATAGTCCAATACTCCATTCCCATCAACATCCGCCTGAAGAAAAAAGAACATTGTCAGGTTCTACAAATAAGGCTTAAGATTCAACCTCAAAAATATTCAGAAAAACCTAAAAATAAAGTAGCCATTTCTTTGAATGCTAGGGTGTTAAAGGTAAAATACTGTAAGAAAATCAACGGTGGAAGGCAGCGAGAAAACTGTGATATGAGCATCAGAAGGTGGTAACCACTGGACAACCAAACCAAACTATGCATGCAACTACTAGTAGGTGGGTGTTCAGTATTTTGGTGGCTTAACCGCAACACCTAACTCACCCTAAGTAGCATGAAGCATTCCAATCATTCTAGAGCAGTGAAGAAGAGCTAAAGGGGCATTTATCAAAATGAACGGAGTTGTGAGCACTTCTACCATGACTTTGGAGCAGAAAAGAGTACTGTTGTCATTTCAATTCCAGGAGAAAAATGAAAATTGACAAATCTCACTGTAAATTTTCTATAACCGTGTACAGCGTCATAAAGGATTAAAGTAAACAGTACTAACAAGCATTGCTTATGATAACAAGCTTTGTTATATATAAACCTATGTATTGTACACAATGACAAAGCAATAAGAATGATAGACACAAGGATTTACCACTTCCATCAGCATCTTTATCTCTGGTTCAGCCAACTGTGAACCAACCTTCCGAAGACCAGTTCTCAGTTCCTCATATGTTACTTTACCATCATTGTCAGTATCCATCAATGCAAACATATCTCTGATTACTTCAACCTCTTCAACAGTTAAGTGCTCCGCAATTACCTACAGCATAATTGGACAAAGTGTGTTGCTCTCAATTGATTAATTTTATCCTAAACTACATTAATGATCAGAATTTGAGCTGATAATTACACACAAAGGAACTAGAGATGCTTACCCGCAATGCTTTCTTCTTAAATCTATTCATCACAGAGAACTGCTTGAGCCTTGTCCTCACAATATCTCCTAATGGGACATTTGGGGCTTTCTTTGCATTTTGTAACCAGGGATGTTCTGTCAGCAAATGAAAAGAAAAAAAATGTTGGCTGGTCCAGATCTTTCACAAAAACAAGCCAAGGAGCAGGATAGATTGAGTCTCCAAAGAATACAGCTGTATTGCAAGGAATAATATAAACATCTAATAGCTTATGGAAATATAGGATTTAAAAGATATCACCCACTAACAAATAATTTATCATACCATGTTAGTTTTTCAACCATTCGAAAGATACAAGTAACAGAGAAACCTAAGAATATCCCATCAAGTAGATATTTCACAGTTTTTCCACCGTGCTACATATTCTCCTTGAGCTAGTTTTAATTCTAGCATCAGCATTGAACAAAAATTGAAATGGAAGCAAAATAATCCTCCGCTAAATTGGTCAGAAATAGCTTAAAATTCTCTTAAAATTCTCGCTATCTGTGGACATATCCCCACAACAAGAACAAACAATGGTCATATTCTCTGCTAGTGCCTTAATTTTTTTTATCAAGCAAACTTCCTTGAAGCCACATCACCAATCCTTAATCCCCTCGAAACACAGAACTTCAATGTACAAAGTGAACATTTTCCTCACCAATTCAGATGAAAAAGTTCTAAAATCTTTTCAAGCTTCGGTAAACTTGTCAGCATTTTCAGTGTTGGACAGGAAGTTTGGTAGCATAGAAATACTGCATTTTGGCCATTGAGTTGTCCAAAACTAGATCCCAAACCTCCATTCATCTAAAGAAAATGAAAGGAAGGAAGATCTAGTATTTGTGGTCAGAACAAGATTGAAATGGTACTAAATCCTTGTTTGTTAAATGTCTAGAACTATCTGAAACCACTGTCAGCACTATAACGTTCTGTTATCCTCTGAATAAAATAATATAATTTAGAAAGTGAAGATGAGAAACCTATATCATCTCTCAGATACAACTAATCCCACAATGCCCCCAGCAATTTCCACTGTTTAAGGCTTATGGAACCATCACTTCCCTAACATGATGCCACCAGAAAGAAAACAGGAAATCCCAATTTAACAAGCTGTAAAAGGACATACCAAGAACCTGCTGAGCATTTAAGCGCTTTCTCGGATCTGGCTCCAACATCTGCCGAACAAGACTTTTGGCACTCTCTGAAATTTGGGGCCAAGGTTCCCTCTTAAAATCAATCACCCCTCTCAAAATCGCAAGAGCAACACCCTGCTCGGTCTCTGCCACAAGAAATCAAAAGAAAAAAGAAATCAAAATCTGATGCCATCCAATCCCAAAACATTCTATTCTAATCACCATGCTCATCAACAATAACTAGGTTAAGTGACAGACGTACCTGCCCAAAATGGAGGAACCCCACATAACAAAATATAAAGAATAACTCCGGCACTCCACACATCAACCTCCGGTCCATAATTCCTCTTCAACACTTCTGGTGCCATATAATATGGACTCCCCACTATCTCTGAAAACCTCTCCCCTGTCACAAAAAAATGAAAAGTTCAAATTTAACTCTCAGGAATAAGTAAATAAATAATCATCCAAAAAGAACAAAAACTCACTAGCAAATCAAAACTGTAACGAAAAAAAAAAAAAAACTTAAACAATGATCTAAAAGCAATATTGCTCTAGAGAACACACAAAATTTCCACGTCCAAGAACAAATTTTTCCAATTAACGAAAACTCCCACAGAGACACCAAATCTCAGAATCAAAATTAAACAACAAGATTTTCCAGCTAACCAGAACCCCACCAAGACTCCAAATCTAACCCCCCCCCCCAAAAAAAAAAAAAAAAACATATATATATCCGCAGCATACCTGGCTTAAAGAACACCGACAAGCCAAAATCAATAGCCTTAAGAGCAGAATTCTCCTTCTTATTAGCAAACAAAAAGTTCTCAGGCTTCAAATCTCTATGCATAACCCCGTTAGCATGACACATCCTAACAACTTCAGCAACGGTTCTGGCAACATGCGCCGCAGCTCTCTCACTATAATGCCCTCTAGCCACTATCCTATCAAAAAGCTCACCTCCTTCACACAACTCCATAACCAAATGCACATTTTCATAATCCTCATAAGTAGCTTTCAATTTGACAATATTTGGATGCTCAGGCAAAGTAGACATGATTGCCACTTCTCTCCTGACATCCTCTATGTCCACAGCGGTCCTCAATTTCCTCTTCGAAATTGACTTGCATGCTAATGCTTCTTTATTCTCTCTGTCCGTACACAGATATGTGATGCCGAATTCTCCACGACCCAGTTCACGGCCGAGTATGTACTTGTCGGAGATTCGTGGGCGGTGGCTAAGTGGGACAGATGAGTCTTTTAGAACCCGGATCGGAGCAGGTGAGGATCGGTTGTTGGTGGTGGTTTGGTGGTGGGGGAAGTCTTCTGAGTAAGGATTTGACTTTTTTAGTTTCTTGGTTTTGGTTTGGTGTGTTTTGGTGTCTTCTGGTGAGGTGTCTGGTCTTACGCAGGTGTTACAGTTCCCCATGCTATTTTCTTCTCGTTCGAAATTAACAGAAAGAGGCGGAGACAGAGAGAAACGGTGTGTTGTTCTGGTGGTGTTGGAGGGGGAGGAGGGTGGTTGTCCAGTGGAAGAAGGGGGAGAAAAAAGGTCTCTTTTTTTTTTAAATATCTAATTTAATGACCACACTTATTATATACCCAAGTACATTATAAATATGTTACACTTCATCGTTGGTTTTTTTATTTTATTTTTTTATTTATTCCCAAAAAGATGACTTTTTATTTTTTGCGGCGGAAATTATCAATTACTGCCATGAATACACGCCTCATCAAGCAATCATCCACGACTTACCAACCCTTTTCTCCATTTAAATTTTAATTTCTTTTTACTGGCGAGTCCCTCTCTCTTTCTTAGATAATCATAGTAAAAAACCAAACAGTTGCATGAATTTAATTCCCTGTTGATGCTGATGTCGGGGGGGACAACATGGAAGCCTCAGCCGTTGATGTTGCTCCTTGTTGTAGTGATAGTATTGGAGCAGGTCAACAGATTAGAACACACGGTGGCTTCTGGTTGACCAAGACCTACAAAAATTTAATTTCGTAAGAATCTTCAATTTGAATTCCCAGTTCTGGAGCATCCATCAGGTTAACGAGCGATTGCATTGTGGCCTTCCTTTGCAGCGAGGGAGGGAAAGTTCTTAAGCGTTCAACACATCTCTCCTGCGCTTCGTCTCTCTCTTCTTCATAGCAACTCCTTACAGCTTATGTATGATTCTTGGTGGGTTAGTTGCAAGTGTAACCTAGCCTTCAACAAAATATCTTACAGCTTTTGAATTTGTTTTTTAATAATTACAAGTTCGATTAAAGTCACTGGAAACTTATGTAATTATTAATTTAATTAAAAATAAAATAGTCTTACGATGGTGGCAAGTATTCTATTAACAACTCCTCAATTGACTTGCTTGTATCTTGAATTGGAGTCTTTGAATTGAGCATATCATCACTAAAAAAGTTTTAATTTTTGGTGGATTATTTGACATTCGACTGGATTAGTCGGAAACTCGTAGTAACAGGTTTAGACTAGAAAAAACTCGTAAACTGACTTCATAATTCCATAGAAACAAGGAAGAATGAGTTTGAAGATGGAGGGCACCCGTAATTAATAGGAGAGAACGATGTAGCAGAGAGAGAGAGAGACCCAGTCAAGATAGCAGAAAGTCCAAGGTCTTCCTGAAGCAGCTATCAGAGCAAATACCATCGCCTGTTCACATGGAAAATATTTAAGATTCTATGCTCAAAGTCAACAGAAATGATGAGACTTCTTCGCTCAAAAGCAAGTGCCATGATCGTCCAAGCAAGGTGGTCTCTCTTCCCTGAGCCCCACTTCTCCATCCTCTATGCCTCACTGGGCTTATTGTTGAATGGCTTCCAAGTCAAGATTATTTGAGGATCCTTTACAGAGTAACCACGAGCATCATGATTAAATCAGATTTGCCCTTCGAATTACCAAACCATAATTATCTCTCAACTTATTCTTCTTTACAGTTGATATCTTGAGTTTTCTACGCTCTGCTAGTGCGTGTACTTTTATTTATTTATTTATTTATTAACTCCTGGGTTAAATATAATATTCAGTTAATCTACTATTGTATAATTAGTCCAACAAATCCTCTAAAACATAAAAGGGTGGAAATTTTCACTCGGTACCAAGACACAGGTAATTTTGTACAAATAATTATGGATTACAACAACGATAATTAATTTGTCTTTCAAAGAAAAATCATTAAACTTGTTCTTGGTGATAATAGTCTTTTTTATTATTATTATTATTATTATCACCCATTAGTCATTGTTGGGGATAAATCGGTTACTTAATATTTTTTAAAATATAGTATAATAATTATCTTAATTTAAAAAACAACAAAAAAACTAAATTGATATTTAAGAGCTTTTTTATATTTCCGCTTTTTAAAATATAGTAAAATGATTCAATTACTATTAAAAGCAATTTTTTTAACTGGCATGCAAGGGTTTTTTTTGTATTTTTATACTGATTTTTTGGTTATAATCGAGTTGGCAAGGGGGTAATCTGGTAATTTAATAAGTATAAATATTATTTTAAAAACAAATGAGTCGGCATGTGAGACACACCCGTGCCTTACGAGCGGCATGTGATGGGGCATGCAACTGCCAAACAATGGCTTTCAAGGCGGCATTCGAATCATCACAGTTGCACCTGCTGCCTTTGCTTTCTTTTTTATTCTCTCCTTCTCGATTTTCACACCCGACCCTCTAAATTTTTAAAGCAATCATTTAATTTATTTTTCCTTTAGATTTAGTCCCTTTTCATTTGATTACTATTTGTTTTATTTAAAATTATTTATAAATTAGATTTTTTTATTTCATTCTCTATTTTTTTCATCTTTCAGATTTCATCCATTTCTTTTAATTGTTATTTATTTTATTTGCGATACTTTTTAAAATTAATTTTTAAAAGATTTTATCCCCTTTTAATTTTTTTCCTATCAGATTTGATCCTGATTTTTTTAATTTCTATTTTTTTAATTTAACAAATTTTTTAAATTCATTTTTTTTTAATTTTATCCTTTAACATTAAGTTGGTTATAAATTGACCTTCTTGATTGGGTCGTCACAGAATTTCACGGATTGCGAGTTTAAAAGATTAAGCCAAGTTTAGAAGATTCGCACTGGTTTGCTAGAAAAAAAAATTTATTTTGATATTTTTTTTCGGTTTCATCCTTCGACATTAAATTGGTTGAGAATTTAGCTTCTTTATTGAGCTCGGGTCTAGAATTTCACGGGTTACGATTTTGGGAGATTAACCTATGTTTTGGAGATATCCGGGTTTGCTTGGTTTTTTTTTAATTGTTTTAAGCTCATGGTTCTTTGGTTTCATTCTTCAGAACTTATTTAATTAAATATTGGTCTCTATTATTTTTTTTATTTTCTTTTTATACGGTTTTTTACTAGTTTTGAAAATGACGTAAGTTTTCTAAGGTCTTTTTATTTGTTTTTTGTGTTAAATTTATTTTTTAAAAAATAAATTCTATTTTTGAATTAATAATTAATTATAAGTAAGAGATGTTCAAGTTATGATATTTTGTTTGGTTCGGTTTTTTGAATTGTTGCTTTGATAGCGTGTACAGTCTCTTTCAATGTCGTTGTGCAACGTTTGGCTGTGTTAGAACCGTTTTGGTGAGCTCTTTCTAGTGCTGGGGTAGTGTCCACAACAAAGCAACAATGAGTCTCCAACATGATTTTTTTTTCTTCTTCTAAGTATGATATTGACAGTTCATTTTTTATAGTTAATTATTGTTAAAAAATTTATTCAATCTATTTATCATCAATACCTTTTTTAAATCATATTATTAAATTAACCGATCTTATTAAATTTAGTAAAGTCAATGACTCGTATTTTGAATTTTTCTTACTTATTTGAAAATGCTACCATCGCTTCAACATTTTTTTTATGCTAAGAAAAATTTTAGGTTGGCTTGTGACATAGTGTGAGCCACCTATCTAGTATTAAGGCTAAAAGAAAAAATAAGAGCCATTTTTTCTTATTTTTTTTATTTCATAAAATTTAATCCCCACCACCCTTGCACATGAAAACCTTCCTTGTATAGCTTTTTTTTATGGGCTCATGCTATGCTTTATAGCAATGCTTTTTTTCAAGTAAATTATTTGGAGTGAAATTTTATTGTTTTTTTTTATTATTATTGTTTTTTCTTTGTATGGTTAATCATATAGAAATTTACTTTCATGTATGAGAGTTTTAAAAAAATGATGATATAAAGTAATTATTAAAGTTATTGAATAATGTCTACATGTTAATTGTTTTTAGTTTTAGAAAAATAAACTATGTAAAATTTGTTGGATAACAATGCAAACCCCGTAGATATAAAAATCCAAAAACTCACTAGCAAGTTTGAACAAAATCTCTGAAAATTATAAATCAAATTTAAGATATAAAGTGTGACATAATGATTACTTTTAACTAAGATACCAACACTATTGGAATTTGAACCCTTACTCAATGATTAGCAAATCGCGAATGAAAAGTATAAGGAAGATACCACAAAGATAATTTTTCTTTGATAAGTCAATTTTAGTTCTCTCAAGAACCAACAAGTATGAATTTTCCTCACTCACATAAATATTATTTTGAAACCAAGGTCTAAAATAAAAAAAATTAAATACAAGCTAAATAACCCTATTTATAATAGGTAAAAAAAACATCCTAAATAATTTTGGAAAAATAATAAAATAATCTAAATAAAATAGAAAAGAAAGTCTTAAATCAACTAGGAAATTAATACAATTCTCGCACAATAGCTTTTAAACTTTATCGCAAGACCTTCTTGGTTTTCGATTAGCCTGAAATATGAACCTAATATAAAAAAAAGCCTTTCTGAAAACTTCTAGTAAAATGTTAGCTCGACCCAATGGTTGGGTTGAGAATTATGATTGTTAGTGTAAAACTATATATTAGAAAAAATAACTCAAAACCGCCTCTAGTTTCCTTGAATTGTAAGGAAACCTTACGAATGAGAAAATTTACAAAATAAAATGAAACACGATTTCCTAACATGTAAACCCTTGCTAAAATAATTTTGATTCTCATCAACTATGCTCTCCTCATTGAAAAACAATCTTTGCTAAATAAAAAATATTCTCCTACCATCTACAACATGTTACAAGAGCATTTTGTCATGTCTTGTCTCCAATAACTAAATAGAGATAGTAACTAAAATTCCATTCCTATATTCCGAACCAAATAAAACCATATCCAGTCACTTCTATCTAGTCTCACATTATCTTGTCTTTTTTATCTAATCCTTTGTGTCTTACCTCTTATTTAAACAAAACCTTAATTTATTTCTTATCTACACCCATTCATCAAATACAGAGATGATTGTGATTTGTAGATAAGCTAAAATACTCATTATATTACGAGTATATTAGTTACTTGTAAAGTATGCCGCCGCTATTTATTTTTCTGTATAGGTATCACAACTATGACTTTAAAATGACAATATTATTCATTACATTTAGGTTAGAGAGGGGAGGCATGTAGAGTTCTAGGGTTATCTCTTTTATATCCTTTTGTCTCTGTTCTTCTCTTTCTACTTTCATTATTGCATTTTATTTTTATTTTTATTTTTAGTGCATCAATATTTAAATATAAATCTTATTTGTGTTTATCAATTTGTATCATTTGTGTTTTTTTTTTTTTACAGAGAGCAAATCAAAATCTAACGTGAAGTTATAACTATTTTGGGTATTTAGTCAAAATAGAATGTGGTATTATCACTATTTTCTATTTTCTGTCTAGTATCACATATACTAGATTTTTATGGTTGATCTATTTATGGTTTTTTTAAGAATAGAAAATAGTGATTTTATTTATATTATGAACAAACCACTATTTTCATTCTACACCTAGAATATTATTACTTATTATTCAATAAGATAATTGATTACATTAACATTGTAAGATAGTCTTTCTAGCAATTACCAATTACATTAACATTAAATCTTTAAATCTAGATTGTCTATATAAGAGATCACACATATAAATGAGTTTAAGTCATTTTGAAACAATGAGTATTAGGCTACACTACCAAACTTCGTCATGAAAGTTTCAAAACCGTGGATTAGTATCAGTCTCATTTATCCAACTTTAAACAAACTCTAAACCTTTATTTAAATAAGAAAAACCATGACAAGTGAGGAGAACAAATAGTTGACATGTGATCATATAGATCTAAATGAAATAATCTAAAACTATGAAGAAAAAGAAAAAAGAGTGATTGCTTATTTTTCATTAGAGAAGTTCTATTCTTTGTCAATTAGAGATAGTTGAGATCTTTTATCAATGTATCTTGATAATATAGATAAGTTCTTTGTTAATCTATCTTGTTCTTGATGTGCAAAGAAAGTCCTATTTTGGAAATTATTATTAAAAAGTAAAAAAAAAAAACAAAATCTTACAAAAGTCCTTTAAGACTCAATAATAAAGATAAACATTTATCGGAGTCATTTGAGACTAAAAAATAAAGGAAAGTTTGCAAGAGTCTTATAAAACTCAAAAATAAAGAAAATTTTATGAGAGTTCTCCAGGACTCAAAAATATTTAAAAGAGTCCTCTAAGAATCAAAAGTAAAGAAACATTTGCAAAAGTCCTCTAAAACTAAAAGATATATATATAAAAAATTTACAAGAGTCATCTAAGACTCAAGAATAAAGAAAGATTCATGAGAGTCTTCTTTGACTCAAATTTGCAAGAGTCATCTGATACTCAAAATGTAAATAATAAAGTTTTACACACATATACATACATAAAAAGGTGAGAGTGCAATTTTACAAAACAAAGCTAACATGAATGCAAACTCAATAAAAATAAAATAAAATTGATGGATGAATAGTTAGCATGCATGAATAGTGACATATTATCATTTGCATTTTGAATAGTAAAAAAACATGCAAAACCTATTATAAAAAGAAGAAAAGAAGGAAGAGGATTTTTCTCGGTTCTCTCTTAAAATTTCTTTTTTATCTTGTTTTTTATTTTTTTCTTTCTTTATTATTCTTCTATTTTCACTCCCTCCTGGCTCAAACTTGCTCACTGCTCTAAGCTTAAACTCTTTTTTCTTCTCTCTCTCTCTCTTGGTATTTTCTCCTTTTAACTTGGATCTTCTTTTCTCTTGCCTTTTCCCACTATATATAGACAAGATGAAGCACTTGGAACCCTTATTGGTGGTGTGATCAAAGCCATAGGTTTATTTAGGTTAATCTCAACTCTCTACCATAGTTCTACATTTTGCTAAGGTTGTTTTTCTTATTCTCTTTACACCATTTTTGTAGCATTTCAGAGTGTTAAAGCTTGTTTTTTTTTTTAGTTGAGCATGTAATACACATGTAAAGAAGGGAAATGATGTATTATTTGGTATTTGTATGAGGCATTTGTGGGAGAGAGAAAAGAGTTGTCAAAGTTTGGTCAAAAGCCATGAAACAATAACAGTTGTAAAGCTATATGCATAAGGAAGAAGAAGTATTGTTTTGACTATACACCAAAACGATGTCATTTTGGTGCTTTCTTTTTCTTTTTCTGCTCAAAGCCCAAACCCACTATTTCATCAAAGAGTGAAGTGCATCATTTCAGGCTTGTTTGAGAGTGTGGGTGCGGTTGTTTTTCAAAGTATTTTTCATGCCAAAATGCATCAAAATGATATTTTTTCATTTTTTAAAAAATTATTTTTGAGATCAAAGTATCAAAATGATCCAAAACATTAAAAAAATAATTTTTAGCAAAAAAATTAAATTTTTTGGAAACGCGGGTTGGCTTGCGTTTCCAAACGCTCTCTTCACTTAAACGAAATGGTGTCGTTTTGACTTAAAAAGAATTTTCTTGTTGCAACCTTTTTCAATTTAGTCATTGACTTTTTGATTTTTCATTATTTAGCTAATTTAAATATTTTTCTTCATGTTTCTTTTCAATTTCATCCCTAATTGTATTAAAATGGTTTGTCAATTTCTCTATTTCTTCCCATTCAATCCTTGTTTTTTTTTTCCAATTATTTAGTTGATTTTAATCATTTTCAATATTACTTCTCAATTTCATCCTTAATTGCATTTTTTTTAATGTTTTTTCATTTTCTTATTGATTTTTGTTTGGAAATATATATTTTCTTTTTTAGGGATATTTGAGAAGTAAAAAATTGAGTTACAACCAAAACTATATTTTGAACCTTTGTGATAAGTAAAACAAAATAAACATACAATATGAAATGTGATTATTATTGTAGAATTAGCTGTTGTGCTTGTTATGAGAATAATAAGTTTTTTTTTCTTGCTACTGGGTAGGATGGAAAGTAGTATTGTTATAGAAAGAAACTAGATCTATGACCTACGCTAGATAACAGGTCTGACTAGATTTTTCTATCGTAAAAAAGATGTTTGAAAGATTGTAGTATTTTGAAAGAAGCAAGAAAAATATGAGACTTGGATCATTAACACGACTAGGCTCAATAAACTCGGTTAAATTAATAATACGATAAAAAAAAAAGACAACGACAATAGATAAACTGAACAAAAAACAATTGGCAACGATTAACTCCAAAAAAATAAACTTTCAAATGCAAACCCAAAAGAATCATGAAGAAAAATTCACAATCAATAAATATTGAAGGATAAAATTTTAAAAAAAATTAAATAAAAAAGGATAAAAAAATAGTAATCAAAAGAATAATGATCAAATTTAATATAAAAATAAAAAGAAACCAAGTATTAAGGAATGAAATTGAAAAAAAATCAATAAGAAAAGGATTCAAAACAAAACAAATAATAATTAAAATATTGAAGACCAAATTTGATATAAAAACCAATTGATATCAAATACTGAGGGATGAAATTAAAAAAACAAATCAATTAAAAAAAGATTTAAAACAAAAAAAATCAAAAGATTGAAAAATAAATTTGATAATCTAAAAATTAAATAACAGGATACCTTTCAATTTTAGCAGGTCTGGTTTGAATTCCAAGGAGAGGAGAGAGAGAAAGAAAGGAGAAGAAAAAGAAGGCTTTCAGAGACTCATCGTCGCTCCACCTTGGACACGCGCTCCATTATCAAACAAAGCTCATCGTGATAATTTTAATGCCAATGTGGAAGGCGCGATGATGACACCGAAAGAGGCTTCATGCGCCACCAAAATACAATAGCCTCTTCCCACATGTTGGCGCATGCAATGCACTCACCAGCCAAGTTGTCTTGCTCGACCTTTTTAGTACCTGTTATTTTTTTTCAAATTGGATCCCCCAAGCCTTTATTGTTTTAGATCAATAAAATCATATTTGATTTTGCAAAAACGAGTATCAAAATGCACGTTGAATTTTTTTCTCAACATTGCGAGATCCTTATATCTAGGCAACAAAAAAAACTATCAAGTTAAATATATATAAAAAATCAATATGGAAGGATCAAATTGAAAAAAAAAGAAAATCAAAGGATTAAAAAAATAAGAAGGTTAAATTTCTTTCTTGGCCAGACAATTACATCCCTATATTTGCAAGAAAAAAAGGTTCAATACTTTTTGTTTTTTCTTAATTTAATCATTCAACTACTTTTTATTTTTATTTATTTTTAGATATTGAATTCAACTTTCATTTATCAAAACAAATATGACATTTTTTTAATTCTTTCAATTTTCTTAGTTAACTTAGGTTTTTCTCAATACTTTTGGTTTTTTCTTAATTTAATTTAATTTAATCATTCAACAACTTTTTATTTTATTTTTTTTTTAGATATTGAATTCAACTTTCATTTATCAAAACAAATATGACATTTTCTTAATTCTTTCAATTTCTTCGTTAACTTAGGTTTTTCTCAATTTATCCATATATAATTTTTTTCAATTTTTATGGTTATAGGATGCTGACATGGCGTGTGAGTCTTGTGGTTACCCAATTACATCTCAACACGTATACTGATGAAACTAAAACAAAGAAAGTTTCCAAAATGCTCAATCAATTGTCAAATTCGATTTAGATGAAGGGAATATTTACCTTGTTCCAAAATTCAAATTAGAAGGATTCGACTTGGCTTTGTAGTATTACAAGGACCAATATGACTGTATCGTTGAATTATAGGGACTTCCACTCCGGAAAAACCATAAATCCAAATATATAAGATATGAAAACCTGAGACCGCTTTCTTAAGGTCTGGTTGAGGTTCTTATCGCCTCCATGCAATGATAGAAAGCCTTGAAGACTGGGAACTTTATACCCTGGCATGGCTTGTAGGCCAAAGTTGTCAAGCGAAAATAAAAAAACACAGAGAGAGGGAGAGAAAAGGCCATGTTATTGCATACGTGACCACCATGATGATGTTTGATGGTGGGTTGCAAGCAAAAAGCATGTGTCGCCAACTGCATAAAGTAGCTTATAAGCTTTTCAAGACTATTCGGAATGTGTGAAAAAAGAAGATGAAAAGACTATTAACAACAACCTTACTGGGTATTTGTTCTTCTAATCTGGAGTAATGGCTGCTTTTTTTAATTGCTATTTGCAGGTACCTTCGATGGCTTTTATTATTGCAGTTTAAAAAAATATAAACTATAGTTTTTTCTTAACTATAGCATGTATTGTTATCGAAACTTAGAACACACCATACGAACATAAACAAAGAAAAACTTTGTGTATGGAAATGATTCCAAGGCCGAAGAACTCACTAAAAGCAACAGCTACTACTATTCACCTGTGGTCCTTCGAGCCCTTAAAAGCAGTAAATTTCATTTCTACAGTGATTTTCAGATAGTCTTCAAATATTTGTAATCAAAGGGTTAATTTACCAGTAAAAGTTCCAACAAAAGCAGGCACATGAAATCATTTTCAGAGCATACCTTTTATTTGTGCGCCAAAAGTAGCTTGTTCCATGTTGTTTCATACTGAACGTGTCTTCTTCATTAGAACAGAAGATAATGATACGTAAAATGCAAGTCATAAACTTACTGAGAGCACTTCTGCTCACGTATCCTTAATTCAAATGCTGCTGTCATGTTTTGATGTCAAACACACCCTTCCAAAATCAACATCAGAAGATGTTTCAGATTGAAACTATTTCCACACACGGCAAGTAGGGTGTAATTCACTGTTTGAATGAATTACAAAATTTATTTTAGGAAGGAGGAGGGACAGAAATGGCTGGACGTATCAATGCATATTCAAAGTGCGTATAATTACATTCTTATGACTTTCTATTTATCAGCTTTTTCTTTCGTTTCTTTTTCTAATTATTAAAGAGAATTGCGGCTCAGATTTAGAAATTTTAGTTCCTTATGACTTGAAGTAGTCTCTTAAATATATAAACATGCCATTACACTTTCATAGAAGTTGGAAAATATCGATAGTTATTAATCAAAGAGCACAAGACTTTCTTTCTGGGAAGATAATGCAGACTTTCCTTATGCGAGGTTTATTTCTAGGTTAGCACAAGGTTTATTCCTGATGCAGACTTTCGATGCTTGGAAAATGTGTTTTCTAGGTTTATTTCCTTGCGCAACTTCAGTACTTACACTTAATGACCGCTATCTAGTATGATCTTGCATGTTCTTCCCTTTGGAAGTTCTGTTAACACCTTTCTTTCACCTCGGTTAGTAGTTCTGGAAATAAACCGTCCCAATCATGGCATTTTTTATTTATTTATTTTGCCTGGATATCCTCTATGCTTGCTAGTCATGATCAATAGGAAATTAAGCGGAATCAAAAGGTTAACGGAAGATTGTATTGGAGAGGAGCAAAGGATGCATCTTTTACTAAACATTTGAATTTGTAATCGTTTAATTGTAATCTTTTGAATTAAATTTAATTAAGAAATTTTAATAAAATCTTATGTTTGAAATTAATTTTGAGTATCAATAATTAAATTTTAAATAGAATTCGATCCCTAAGAGTTATACAAATGTAAATTAGATACTATTCTAAATATTAATATTAAGACTAGCTTCCCAAAATACTTATTTTACAGACTTTTGAAGAAACAAGATGAAGATGATGAGATAATATAAAAAAGAAAATAAATTGAATTATATCTATTCTAAACATCATGTGAATTGAATTGAATTATATTTATGTATTAATTAGATTCATTTTCAATAGAGAATTGATTTCAATCAGGATATAAATGTTTTTCTAAATATAATGTTGAAAAAATAATATTAATTTGTGCTCCTTTGAAAATTAATTTTTTTTTTGTAATATGTGTTACTATGTTTGATTTATGCAAGGAATTTGTGAGAAATTCAAACAGGTTTTCTATTTTACCCTTATAATGTCACTAAAATCCAATAATAAATTTAAAATTAAAAAATTATAACCATTAAATGCTACCTAGAGTTGCTTGTGATTTTCTCCCGTTTATTTAACTTGGTAATTGGGATTGCCTATATATTAATCCTTCTGTGGTTGAAGTTACCTCTGCGGTGACGATAGGCCCTGTTCGGATATGAGAGCACCCTAAATTATGTTTGGAATTATAATAGTAATTTTTGGTTTTAGATATTTTTAAAATTAAATTTTATTTAAAAAAATATTAAATTATTTTGATATGAAGATATTAAAAATAATTTTAAAAAAATAAATTATTTTAATATATTTTTAATTAAAAAATACTTTTAAAAAACATTATAATATCAAACAAGCACAAAAGAATACTCACATTTTGATTCTTTAAGATTCATTTTTATCATGCATATAAAATTTTAGATGGTATTTGATAAAAGGTTAAAAAAAACTAATTATTATATAAGTAATTCTAAGAACGCAAGTTATTTTTTCATACTAATAAGGAAGAGAAAATAATCAAATTATTATCAATTATTGGTGATAGATAAATAAAGAAATTATTTGGTGTAGATTTAAGACAAAAAGGATGAGAGAGACTTGAAAAAATAATATTATTTGGAGTAATTATTACCAATTACTTTTCAGGGTAATGATTACACCAAACATGATGGGAATCTTTTATAAAAAAAAAATTAAAATTTCAAAAAGTAAATTTTAATCTCATTTTTAACCTCTTGCTAAGCATACTAACATTGCGGGTTGAGTTGATTTAAATCTCATTAACTTAAAGATTTATATAATTATTAACTTTTAAATTTTGTGAGATTAATAAAATAATTCTGGTTTTTAAGAGTATTTGTTTAAAAAATTAACGAATTCTGGTTCTTTAATATTCATTAAATTTATAATTATGCAAAATCAACCTTTTTTCCCAATCAAGAGAAAAATAAATTTTGTATACTTATACCGAATAATTTTAATTAAATTTCTTTCATTATCTAACTTTAGATAACTTAATCATTTCTTTTTCCTATTTAGAGGGAGGCAATGTTCTACCCATTAATATTAATCTAATTGTACTAAATCCAACTGATTTTGTCCTATGATTTTGATTTATTTCTTTAATATGAAAATTTGGATTTTATTTTTTAATAGGAACAATGCCCGAGTGATTTTTTTGGTTATTTAGTTCGGTTTATTTACAGAAAAATAGTTTTT
>Ga0325410_1002885_pt1 | contig 19304 bp, 12 predicted proteins | sample PopdelMetagenome_16_FD_206182 | JGI IMG/M metagenome (GOLD analysis project Ga0325410, IMG submission 206182) | Populus deltoides microbial communities from Bellville, Georgia, United States - Xylem-PdIQD-R3 | ecosystem: Host-associated > Plants > Phyllosphere > Stem > Wood/Secondary xylem... | reverse complement strand
CTTTGCAGCAAATCAATAGCATCCAGCAACCCTGAGGAAGGAACACTACTGAACAACATCTACTGGAAACGAAGGGAATCCAGAGCAAGGAGGTAACCTCCATCAACCCAAAATGCCAAACTAAAAATCAACAACAACGCCCTCTAGAGGGTTCAATGTCATGTCCAGCAGCCAACCAACCACTCAACACGACCAACAGAACAAGCTGCAACAAGAAGCAACGCATGCTATGTGCTAGCTGACCAGATGGCTATCAACAAGCAGTATACCCAGAGATATCTAGCAAAGCAGAGTCCACCAACTAAGTCTGTAGACTAGCGAAGCATGCCTTTGGCTCTGGTAGACAGGCATCATTAACAGCAAAAGCATGGGACAGAAAGCACCAATAGCAAACGGAGAACAGAGCAGCGAACCAGCGAAGGCATGGGATACAAGACAATTCATGAGGGAGAAGCCCCATGATGATGCAGAGGGAGAAAGAACCCCCTAAAGAGCCAGCTAGGTATAAATTAGGAAGTGGGAGAGGCAGGAACTGGTCCCCCACTTCCAGATCTAAGAAAAGCATAACGCTGAACAGTACCTGAACAATGGGGACACCCATCTAATTGGCCATCTCCAAGGCAATGGACGGAACAGATCGACCCCAACAAGCATGGAGAGCCATCTAACTCGTCGGGGAGAGGAGCCACAGAGGAACCAGCAAAGTCCCCATCATCGGAAGCTTCAAGCCAAAAACCCGTTAGGGTTTCAGACAGGATCCATCGCGCGCTCACTGGTTGCTGGAACAGTGGCGCCGAGGTTGGACTGGCCATGGGAGGCGCGAAGAAGCGATCTCACGAAGCTCAGCAGCAGAATCGGGAGGAGAAACTTCAAGGGAAGGAGAGCATCTCTCTCTAAATTCTCTCTCTAGCTGCTGACTTGACTGAGAGCTCTTTAAATAATCCATCATAAAACAATTGGTAGGTGGTGCATGGTCGTTCTTACTTGGTGGAGCAATTTGTCTGGTTAATTCCGTTAACAAACGAGACCTCAGCATGCTAACTAGCTATGCGGAGGTTGAGAACCATTGGTAGGTGGAAGGCCTAACGTAAACTGTTTGGTAGCGACTCTATTTTTGTCAACGATTTCTGAATCAACCATAAACCATATATGCTAACGAGTTCAGCGTTAGTTGTGAAACTGTTTTGTGTTGATGATTTCTGAGTCGGCAGCAACTCAGTTTTTGTCAATGATTTCTACGTCAGCCGTAAACTATATGAGCTGATGATTTCAGCGTCAGCTGTGAAACTGTGTTACGTTGATTATTTCTAAGTCGACAACTACTCAGTTTTTCATCAGAAATTTCTGATTCAGGTATAGCCTATTGACACGACCAAAAGATTGATGTCTTCTCCCAAGTGCAGGAGTGTCAAAGTAATAAATAACCCGGCAAGACCAGGGTCGAACCACATGGAGGTTAACTATATAAATAATAATAATAATAATAATAATAATAATAATAATGATGATGATGATGATGATGATGATGATGATGATGATGATGATGATGATGAGTTAAAGAGAATTTTGAGATGTGAGAAAAATGTAAGGATTAAACAAGGATAAAACAATTGTCAAGGTTAGAGGATCCACTATTAATATTTCAAATAAGTATAGTATAAACTCTTTTTTATTACTCAACTGGAAACCACACACAAAGGAAGTTCCAATCGGATTATAAATTGTTAACATGATTACATTAGTTATCATATTCCAATAATGCTAATACTTGTAAATGTTGTTAGGTATTCATGATGTTAATTTATGTTAACAACAAATCAAGTTCCTTTCATAACACAGATGTCGGTTATACCATACAATTGGTTATGAAAGAGTCAAGCATTTGTTGTACCAAGGATCATACAACATAAATCTAGATGAACCATTTAACAAGCAAAGTATTAAGAGTGAATAAGATAACAAATACAAAATATGTTAGTATCAAACATTAAAGTCCATGTTGAGTTTACACTATACTTATTCTTACACCATTAGTGTAACCTTTTCACCTTGACATAATAAACTTAGCTAAACATAATGAAGAAGAGACATAAATAAACAACATAAGTATAGTACAGGAAATGAAAAGCATAAACAAGAGATTAAGGAAAATATAACATGAAATAAAACTTAAACAATACAAAAATATAAAGAAAGAAATAAAGAGCATGATTTTGATTTGAAAACCAATATGCTTAAATGCATGGCAAATGCCTCCTTTTATAGGCTTAAATTCAAACTATTGATTTGATGACTAATTGTTGAGTGGGTGGCCACATCTTGACTTGGTGACAATCCTTATCTTCTTGTCTGAACAAAACGCCATTTCTAACATCATAATTTGAACAGATAGTCTTCATAAAAGTTCTGGTAAATTGTCTCAGCTTTCCAACAAAACAAGAATCGGTGCATTTGGACTTCTAGAACTCGAGATATGGGCTGAACACAGAATAGTGTCTGTGTTGCAGGACAGATTCCGACTTCTCCTTTGTTGCTACCATTTGAACTCGAAAATGGCACTTTTGAATCTTGGACTCTTCATGAAAGTTTTAGGCCTATGTCTTAGCTTTCCATACATATAAACCAGACCTAAATTCAAGTTCTACAACTCCGTTTATGATCCAATAACCGAATGGTGTTCTAGTTTGGACTGAACCAGCATCTCTTTTCTAAGCTTAGCCCTCTTTTTATCTTCTCAATTTCAATACTTAAACTCATCAATCAATCCTTTGATTTATGTGGTAGGCCTGCATTTAAGATGAACATTTAACATAAATTAAAGGTATCTTATATTATTAGACATGTTATTATAAAACATACTCTAGTTAAGGAGATATCGATACTTCAAGTGCAAAATGATGATATAAAACCTTGATAAAAATACACTTTTAAGTACTAATCACCTATGTGTGCTGATGATTACTATTAAATTCTGTGTTTGCAGTGAATCAGTTTTCGCTACCGAATTATGTGTTTGCAGTGAACCAGCTTTCGCTGTCGATATTCTGCGATAGACCTCTATAACAAAATTGACTTAAATGCTTGTAACAATTTCATTGTATGGTTGTGTAATATGTGGAACACTTGATTGTGAATATGGGTATTCTTGAAATATGTACGGTGACAAGTTATGTGATTACCAATTGCAAATGTGCTGATTTATGATCATTGATGTGTTTAGGTGGTGCGGCCGGGATTGGACCTTCGACTAGGCAAGGACACCCCCACAGGAAGAACAAGTAGGTGGTTTCCACCATTTTCTTGTTTAATATAAATGTTCTAAAATAACTTGTTTGAGGATGATATATTATTGAGTTGTTGATGAATGGTATGGTAAATCGATTATGAAATGTTGATTGAGTTGTTGATGAAATTGAGTTGTTGACGAATATTAAACTGATTATGCAATGTTAATTGAGTTGTTGATGAACGGTAAACCAATTTTGAAATGTTGATTGAGTTGTTGATGAAATTGAGTTGATGAATATTAAATTGATTATGCAATGTTAATTGAGTTGTTGATGAATGGTAAACCGATTATGAAATGTTGATTGAGTTGTTAATGAAATTGAGTTGTTGACGAATGTTAAACTGACTATGAAATGTTGATTGAGTTGTTGACGAATATTAAACTGATTATGCAATGTTAATTGAGTTGTTGATGAACGGTAAACCGATTTTGAAATGTTGATTGAGTTGTTGATGAAATTGAGTTGATGAATATTAAACTGATTATGCAATGTTAATTGAGTTGTTGATGAATGGTAAACTGATTATGAAATGTTGATTGAGTTGTTGACGAATGTTAAACCGATTATGAAATGTTGATTGAGTTGTTGATTAGCTTCGGCTAATGAAATCCAAGATGGACGATTGGGTTGTGTTCGATGATTAGCTTCGGCTAATGACATCCAAGATGGATGACTGTGTTGTGTTCGATGATTAGCTTCGCTTGATGATTTGCTTCGGCTAATGGCATCTGAGATGGATGACCGGGTTGTAATTGATGATTAACTTCGGCTAATGACATTCGAGATGGATGACCGGGTTTTGATTGATGATTAGCATGATTAGCTTTGGCTAATAGCATCCTAAGGGGATGGCCAAGATGAATTAATGATTAACTTCAGCTAATGGCATCCTAGATGGATGATCAGGTTGCGTTGATATTAGTCTCGGCAAATGGCACCCTAAAAGGATGGCCGGGTTGAATATGATGATTAGTTTTGGCTAATGGCATCCTAGATGAATGGTCGAGTTGATTATGATGATTGGCTTCGGTTAATGGTATCCGTGAGAGATGACGAGTTTGATTTTGTGATTAGTTTTGGTTAATAGCATCTAAGACGGATGACTGAGTTTAGATGTTGCGATTAGCTACGGCTAAAAGCATCACAAATGGATAACCGGGTTAAAGTGAAGTAATTAACCCCGACCAATGATTAAACTTCGGCCCCACAGCTCCTATGGAGAGGTTGGGGCATATGAGTGAGAACAATACATTTAACAAAATAATAAGGATTGTACAATGCATATGAGAAGTAAATGAAAGAATGTACTCATTTTTAGTTGATAATGAAAAGTAACGATAACATTCTTCTAATTGTTTATTATCATGTTAGATTATTTATAATTCTTGTATCCATGTTGTTTTTGTAACAGGGACATCACATAATCAAAATGCGTAGGAAAGCCTGTTCCATGGGTTCACATATTTTAAAAGGTGTTGTGTAATAGTATGTTTAAGTTGTTATGTATTTGATAAAGAACAAACGAACCAGTTGAATATTTTTTATTTGGCACTTTTGTAAAAGACTTGTATCAAAAATTGCAATGGAATACGGATGCGAAAGTACGATATTGTAAACATGGTGTGGTGAATGTATGTATGTTATATCACATGAATATTACACTACACTAAGAGAAGAATTCTATTACAGTAAACCCTAAATACCATTGTGAGAATGGGTATGGATACTTTTTAAGGAATGTTGATTTAGATTGCCCGATATGGGTTGTGTCTTGGTAACAAATGGAATGTATTTATAAATTCACATAATGATATTGTGAAAAACATCGAGAACCAAACGACTTACAAAAAAAAAATTCCACCAATTTTTTTTTGCTATGAAGAAGTCGGGTTGTTACAAGAGCTTAGTAGTTTGTATCTACGGTTTCTTAAAAAAAAAGAAGTGTTATTTTAGTTTGTTTCTTTCTTAGAGTATATTAGTAGCATAAAGAGTGAAAAAAAAACAGGAATAATAGGTCCATTAGGGTTAGTTAGAGGGAACTATATTATGTTTTTTTTTAGCTACAAATTTGGATAGCAAGTTGAAGAATAAACATGATTTTTTTTTTTATTTATGGCAAAACAACCTTTCTTAAGAGGACCAAAGATCATATATTAACTTATCGAAAATTAATTGGCTTCGTAATGTCATTCTCATATTTAGGGTTCTTAAATATAGGGTTATCTCTGGGTCCAAGTCTTTTTCTAATACTTTTAGTTCTTAGGAGCAGTGTTATCTCTAGGTCAGGGTTCTATCAAATCTAATTTTTGACTTTTCGGGTTATTATCTACTCCGTTGGGGGTTGCTAAACCACATAATCAAGAGGTCTACATAAGATTATTACTGGAATTAATTCTTTAACCATTTAACTTTCAAAATTCACCATGAAAAAGGGGTGAAGGAAGAGTTTCAAATAAGTTTTTTAAATAAATTTACACTTTTCTTCATCTTTTTTTTATTGTTTTTTTTTATGCTTTGATTTTTTTTCTCAAATCCAGAATTTAGATTCATCTTGTTGAGAGGTATTTAAATTACATATTCTTTTATTTAAATATCTTGTTTAGAAGTGCATATAAACTAAGATAATGGTGTTGGAATCTTGGAAAGCTTTTTGCAATCATCGTTTGCACCAAGACACGAGCAATAAAATCTTAGAGATATAATATTCATTCTTGACAACAACAAAACTTTATCAATTTTAAAGTATTTCAACAAGTAAATATCATTCTTTTATTCTTTGTAATCTTTTTTCTTTAGTCTGCATGCTGAGATTATTTTTCAATTTCTTATGCTTCTTTGAATATATATTTAGCATGCTTGCTAGAACTTTTTATTGTGCATATATATTAATCCAATGAAGGACATGATCAAAAGAATACTTATCCATCACCCAATAAAGGATGGCATCAGTTCTCTGATTGCCTCATGTGATTACAGGGGTCAATTCTGTTGATCAACACGACTCCCCAGTTGATCAACATTATCTCTTTAGAGCCTCTTTATGGACATAGAAATGATACTGGCATGGTATTGTTATATATATCCTCAGGACTTGTATGTAGTTTCTTCAACTTTATAACGCAGCAAATCAAATTGAGTTTCTGACATTACATGGGCTCTGAACCAAACATTATTGGTTCTTAATTATTTAAAGAGATGTTTCAGTTGCATTTAATTATCGTAAACTATACCAAAAATGTTGCCATGTGTAGAGACCATCTCCATCCGGTGGTGAATGCTAACCAATTCCGAGATGCTTAACTCAAGCCCTTCCCCGTCCACTGTACTCAACATTGAGGATAAACAAAAGCCGATAAGAGTGATGGCTCTTCATGACAACCTTGCACGATTGATATTTACAGATCTCTCCTGGAGAACTTCAGCTGCTCAACCCGTGGTGGTGTAGCAAAAATCTGCTTCGAGAATGTGATTAATTCAAAAACATGGAATGCATGTGGACCCCAAACCAGTAGCATACCCAAAAATAATGCTGAGGGTCTTTCTCACTAGCAGTATTCTGAAATCCTTTTCTGCATCTGGCATGTGTGAATTTTAAGATCTTACTGCCATAAAAACAAGAGACTAATTCTCCCTAATTAAAGTCAATTGACAAAAATAAGAATCCAGTTGACATAAGGAGGCTTACTTGTCAGTTCAAAGTGTCCCCTTCCAACTTCTAGCCTTTTCAATCACCAATAATAAATAAAACCCTCTCCTTAAGTTTATTAATAATCTGCATGAAGTGAAACAGGCAAGGCAGTATATAAATATCAGGCATTGTACACCAAAGCTGAACTATCATAATCAAAGTCTAGATTGTTCACCGAGGTAGAGGTCTTGGCCCAGCTTTGAGTAGAGGCAGCAGCATTTTTAAGGTGCAAAAAATTGGAGGAATCAAAATTCAAAGAATAGGTCGAATTTTCTGTTGCTTCAGCTATCGAGAGATGATATGTTTGGTCCTTTGCTCTCTTGATGAGATTACACAAGCCAATCTGCAGAAGTAATAAATGAGGTTCTCAGTTTCTTTTTTTTTTTTAAAAAAGAAAAGAAAAAAAAAAAGAGGTAAAATGGCTTTCTTTCGTAAACTTATCTATCCTTCTAATTTCCACTTGGATGTTGTCTCCATGAATCAACTCATACTATATTCATAAACTAATGCATTCTGTGGTAGACCATAGAAGGACTACTCACTGTGGATCCAGCAAGATTGTAGTTGATTGGTGTAAATGAATCGTTATCCATGTATGGTGAGCAGAAGCTGATGGCCAGTAAGGACTTTGACGTATCCTCTGAATCAAATCTAGAAATGGAGCTATCAGTCACAAACACCCACTGTTTCTTTTGCTGAGCAGCTGTATAAATATCTCCCACGTGCAACACAAGTGCAGCAATGTCAAATTCACTGCACAATCAAAAAACAATCAGAACAAAATTTCTGCGAGGAAGAAATAAAGCAGAGGCAGGACTAGAAAAAAATCAAATTGCGCAATTTACCGACAAAGAGGAACTTCACCCAAATTTGACAATAATACTGGTGCTCGAGGGCTGAAAAATGGCCTACAGAGGACAACCTTTTAGTTAGATTCAATTGTTAGGATAACAGACAAAGCAAATAGAGGCTTACTGAAACTGTTGCATTGCCAGGGAAGATAAAGGTTGCCATTTGGTTGTAGATCCTCTTGCTTGCAAGTAAAGTGTATTTGAATCAGAACTCACGGGTAATAGTCCTGCTACAGCATAAGCCTGCCCCTCGACAAGATCACTTTTCTGTTATAATTAGGAAGTTTAATCAATACTTGCAAAGAATCTCAAGAAAACTTTTTGCAATAAATTCAATATTAGGGAGGCATAGAATACAGAACATTGCTGAAACAAAGGATGCAGCATACATAATCTTTAGTTATGTAAGCATAAAAAGGTGGATCCATTCAAATGCAAACAGTACAGTATACAGAGACTAAAGGCATGAGAAATGGAAGCAGAACTGGGCAATTAGATTAACCTGCTTCTCTGTCGGGTTCCAAATTGTTATTAAGCCTTCTTTAGGGGCGCGGGCACCCTTTTCTTGATAATTAGTTAACCCAACTACCCTGACCCTAATAAATGGGGTCACTTCTCTCTCCCCTAAGCCAGCATCTTGTAAAGCTTTCCCAATTGCTTTCTCCATGTCCAGTTGCCTTGTCGCCTAAAGTCAGACTTCCTGTGATTAATATCTCTTTCTACATATAGACCAATGTTTCAAGTACATCAGCTGAACCTACCTCTAGTTTTGATTGATAAGAGGCAAATGATGCTAGTTGCTGTGGACTCATCTCTGCCATTAGGACTTCTGGTTCAGCTGATGTCTCAAGAATCTTAAATATTTTTGCTCCTTCTTCACTATCAATATCAGTATATATGTTAGAACTTTTCATCCCTCTTTGAAACTCAGAAACAATACCCTCTATAATAACTGAACGCCTGCAGCATAAAAAAAAAGAGCATCAATTATGATATTGTATTTAGCTAGAAATCTAAACAAATTTTGGCCGCTTTATTAGATTGGAAAATCCTTACAAATATGAAGTGATCATGCTGATATGGAGTGGCAATGCTTTTTCTTTAGGAAAGGGAAAAAAACTAAATTAAAATATACTAGGCTGATCTATCAAAAAAACAAAATGGCTATGTCAGTAGAATGGAAGTCACCTCTGGTTATTCAATTGCACCAGTTTAGCCTCCATTCTCTCTGATCTCACAATAGTTCTGCTGCCATTACTTAATCTAGAGTGAGAAATGGAGAAAATTTACCATACTGAAAGAACCAAATGCACTTCAATTAAGCAGCAAAAATGATTAATTCACATTACTTATCCTTGTATAGAACAGGGTAAACCCGTGTGACTCCAACTAACACCCGAGGGACAGGACCGCCATTACTCTTGATGCACCTAAAAGCCAAAGGAGCACCAATTCCCTTACCTATGGAAAAATATTCAAATAGTTATGCATAAGAAGGCAAAGAGAAACATTTACAAATATGCCACATCAATGTAAATCTCAAGCAAAAAACTTTGCATAATCCAAAAGATGCTTACAAAATCCCATTCGATCAGCCCAGTGAGCTCTATAAGTCCCATTTATATGCAATGACAAACTAACAGTCTTCAATGCCTAAAATTTAAACCAAAATGTGAGAAAGTTTGGTATTACAAGCACATAAAAGATTCAACAATGCAACTCCATTAAGAAATCTAAAGCCTGCAAGAACCTCGAAGGATGACACAGGACCAGCCCAACCACATAATCCTGCTCCCCATATCTTCACAAGAGGAAAAATAAATAGGGAGTGAGCAAAGCCAATCTAAAAGGGCTCCAATCATAGAAAAGAATGTGAAAAACATGGAAACGAATATCGTACTCGAAGTTTCTGTCCCACAAACAGTTTCCCAGCATCCAGATGCATTGAAAGTGATATATCCAGAAGCGCATCCACTGAATACCTGTGAAACAAAGATATTTTTACCCTTCAAAGGACCTCAAATGTTGAGTGCATGATAATAAATTTGGCAGTTCCCTACCACCCATCGGTCAGTTCCAGTTTTGCAGCATTACTATGTTCAGCCCCGTCTAATGCCACTGAAGGAACCTCTACCTTTGGTTCACAACCGAAGTAGATGGAAGAAATGCATAGAACCATCATTGAAGAAGGTGGTGCGTCCCCTTCCAGAATTCTCTTAATTGCAGATCGATGGCCATGATTTACTTCTCTCTCGTATCTATGGAAATGAATAATATGTGGTTGTCACGAATCTCTTCTAAATTCAAGAGAAATGTATAGCTTGAAAGAATTAAAATACCTGTACTTCAATTCCTCAAGCACATTGGAGACTGACAAAAATTTTGCAGCAGATTTTTCTGGGCAGCATCTCTCATAACATGCAAGTTTCCAAACTATCCACTTGTAATGATTTATAACCCACCTTGATTGATAAATACAAAGCTGAATCAGTTAATAAAATGCAAAGCGACAGGTCAAAAAAAAATATTTTTTGTATATAAGAGCACTGATTAAAAAGTTCATGGAATGACCATAAACTGTAAATAGAATTGAAGTTGACAGCAACAAGAAATCAATCTTAACAAAACTTGACAACCTTTTGAAAATTCACATCATTATGTCAATTACAATGGCAACTGGTGCTACTAACTTTTTATATTTTTACTCTTGCAACATCCATGTCCAAAGTTTGAAAAAACAAAATCTTTTACAAACTTCAAATGGATTATCAAACTGACTATTGTAACTCCGGGAAAAAAAAACTCTCTCAATGAAATATGAAAAGAGACAGTGGAAAATTACTCTTTAGAAGCATATTGTGACAAAGCTCCAGACTGAAGCAACATGTCATAGAATGCTTCAGCTCCAATGCTATCTCGGCCAGATTCATCGCAAAACATGTACTTATCTGCATTATTTGACTTGATCTGTCTTACTTGATCTGTAAAGTACTCCGACTACAAAGAACAATCTTTAGTGATAATAACTAACACAACCTCGAAAAAACATAAATAACTATGTTGAAAATGTATATACCAGGAGCTTATCTGATAAATGCCCTCCAAAGTATTCCTTGATATACATTCTAGGAACCTGGAAAGGATATCTAGTGGAAACTTTTCTTCTACAGCTGGAACTTTCATATGATACAGTAGATAAACCTGTTTGAACATATACCTTGAATGGGAAACATAAATTTTGATAGCAGATGCAAAAGGAAGTTAATTAAAAGCCTCGTGAATTACCACTGGGAACAGATGAGACATTCCTGTTCAAAGGGGTGGTGAATTTGGAACTGCGGGGCTTTTTAAATGGAGAAATAGAAATTCCCCTTCCAAGTTTCCTCTTCTCTCCATTAGCTTGTCCGTTATTTGAGTAAGCTGTGCCAATTGTATTTGAAATATCAGGCAACGGCGCACACAATGACTTTTGAAGTGGTATCATCCTGGAGCTAGTCCTTTGAAGTGAATTCATCCTTGAGCCAGTAATATTATCCAGAGAATTAGCAACCATTGTAGCAGATGTACAGAGCCCATTCCTTACAGGCTTCTGTTCATAAGTCGCGTTGTTATTAACTTTGCAGATGCTGTCATTGTGAACAGCATCAAATTTCTTTATCAAGTTACTCCCCGAAATAACATTTTTTGGATTAATATATGACTGGACATGGTTTGCAGATGATTTAAGAGGTGAAATGAAAGTTTTTGAGATATGTTTACTTGAGGCTCTAGGATGGGTAAAAGCAGAGTAAAAACCATTTTCCTTGTTTGATGAAGCATCACCAAATCCACTACCTTCAAAAACTGAGAGGCCCTGATCAACTGCATCTCCCTCATTTAAGAAAGTTCCTAGGTCTGGGTCACCAAGAAGACTCCTTGCACGTTTCAATGCCTCACTGGAAACAGATAAGGATCTTCCACCGGCAGTATGGAATTTAATTGGAGGTGGTTTTTGTATTTCAGGTTCCAACAAGTTTGTATTGACCTCCTTCGTCAATTCACTTTCTAAAATAACAGTCTTAGAAACTAAAGAAGACCTAGGAGCTGGCAAATCATCACCAATAACCCCATTATTTTTCATACTGACTTTCGTCCCTGAATGCATTACATCCTGCCACCCAAATTGCTCATTGACAGTGGAAGATTTCCTTGGACATTTAAATCCTTGAAAATTAGAACTATAATTTTCTTCCTCCATTCCCAACAACCTTTTCGCTCTAACCAAACCGGCAGAAGATACATCAACTGATTTCCCAGATCCAGTATGGAAAAGAGAATTAGAGAAACAACGTTCATTATTTCTACCATGCACTTCACCTGCCAAAATAAAACAAAGATAAAACAAAAGGCCTTCCATAAGAGTAACATTTATAAGTCAATACAACAACATGGATAACCCGAGACCAAAAATCGTCAAATTTTAGGTCTACAGTGAGGTATTTAGGGCTCACAATTGCATATTTAATAATTAAAAAAAAAACACCTCGAAGGAAAAAATCAGAGGGAAAAACAGTTACCTGGATTGCCAGAATATCCATCATCACCACCAAGAACAGACAACGCTTTTGCAATCGAAGATTGTTTCAGTACAACCGATTTCCCTGATCCTGTATGGAAAATTGGTGCATTTCCATTATCTTCATTCCCTTTCTTGCGAAGCTTCGAAAAACTAAGTTCATTCTCTCCCCCACAAGCTTCACCTGCCAAACAAACAAAACTAAAGAAATCTATTTCCACAACAGCACAATATACAGCCAACTTAACATTAATAAATTTGAAATTAAAGACATCCTGCCAGAAATCTGAAATTACAATTACCAATCAAGCAACATAATTAACACGAAACTAAAAAATTCCGCCAATTTTAGGTACTTAACATGAGTCTTGAGGTTTGTAACGAAATTTAAAAGGCTAAAAATTAATCAAGCGCTGACATATTTAATAAACTAAAAGAATACGTAAATGGAAAAAAATCATTGAGAAATTTAAATTCCCAAATTTTAGATATGCAACATAGTTGTTGGGATTTATAAATAATTATGGAGAAAGAGGTACCTGCATCATCATCGTCTCTGAGGACAGATAACGCTTTCGCAATCGAAGACTGTTTTAACGCAACCGATTTCCCTGATCCTGTGCGGAAAATCGGTGCATTTCCGTTCTCTAGAAGTTTCGGACATCCTTCACACACACAGAAACACGGTCCACACATAAATACATGTAATATAACTGATACAGGTATATATAACCATATCGAAATACCTTGGAGTAAGAGATCGGCCATGGAAGGGAGGTGAGTTTTGGAGCTGGAAGGGGGGATTAGGGCTCCGCTTTGTTTAGGTTCGGGTTTCGTGTGGATGATTTGGCCGGTGACTTCCCATCGGAAATTGTTTCCGGAGTCGGAGAATATTTTCCACGACGACATTTTCAGTGTGAGATTAGGGATTTTGTTTTTCTGTTGAGAGAGCTGATGGTGAGATTTTAGTGCGCGCGGGCGTGCGTTGTGATTTAAGAAGGCGGGAAAAAATGTAAGTGAATTTGGATTTGATGACACACTTGGGCTAGGGTCTTTTAGATTGAGGAGTACTTGGGTTTAGGTTATTTACCTTGGTTGAAATTTCAAGAAATTCTATAATATTTAAATTATCTATGCCTATAGCCCAGGAAAGGTATAGATTTTCAAAAAAATAGGTGAGAGGAAATTAAAAAATAATAATTTTTAATAAGATTAAAGATAATAGATCTTTTTTTTTCTATCACCCCATCTATCCTATAAATATTAATAGTTACAGCTTAAACATAACTTTTTTTTTAGTTTGGAAATGTTTTCAAAAAGCATATAATATCATATTGTTTTAATATTCACCACATTAGCTACATATTCAAATTCTTTTTTCTAAATTTTCTCCCCTAAGAATGTTGAGTTTGTTTTAAAAATTGTAGAATAAGTTCTAAACTTTTAGAGATATAAAAATAAATACAAGGTGAATACAAAAAAAAAAGGTGATAGTGTTTCAAAATCCAAGGTACTTAAAAAGTTGGTAGCTTGATGTAGGAAGCCTAAGACATACAAAACAATCTTATTTTGATTGATTTGGGGAATCATAAATGTTTAAATCAGTAGCTTTGTAGAGAGTGTGTGCAATAAATATGTAAAAGAACATAAAATCCCAAGAACAAAATTGTTTATTCTTTTTTAGTATATAATAAATGTTATGAAAGAGAAAATAGTGTTATGTGTATATGTTAAGAATAAAGAAATTATGAACCTTTTACCAGGTAGTTCAGGATGTATTTATACCACCTAAATCTTATTATTTTGCTTGAATGAGGAGGCTGGAAAGCCATTCCACCCTTGTAACATTACAAGAGATAAATATCATTTATACATGCATTATGAGGGATAAATATCTCTTACATAAATATTAACAACGGACAAACATCCTTACACGAACATTAATGAAGAAGAAATATCCTTTACACATATACACATATATTAATGAGATGTGGTAGGCTATGAGAGACTTTTGTACATATAGGGGTGTAAGTGGAGTACAGACTTGCTTAGTACATCCTTGGCATTGTATGCATTAAGTTAAAGAATACATGTAGATATAAAGATCCAAAAATCCACAATCAAATCAGTCATTTCTTAGAAAGTTGAACTTAAGCTTGTGATTGAGCTTAATACAACGATAATATATACCGAAACACCAAAACTATAGAAATTGAACCCCCACCCACCGTTTATAAAAAAACATGAACAATAAATATAGAAGATACCATGAAACTTAGTTAATTATTTGATAAATCTGAGTAGTTCCATGGTGAACCAATAATAAGAGCAAACTCTATCACACACAAGTTTTATTTTTGAATAATTAATCCATCTCTTGTTAATTTTTTTAACCTAAATACAAGCTAAATAACCATATTTATACTAGGTAAAATGTCCTAAAAAAGCTGAAAAAACCTAGTTAAAAATCTCCTTTGGTTAACAGGATATTAAAATCCGGTCAGAGTTAGATGAACTAAATTAAAAGAGTTGTTTTGAAAGCCTTGGAAAATTTTAAATAAGGCAACAAAAAAATTATTGGGGAGAAATACAGAATAAAATTAATCAGTTTTAATATCGAGGTAACATTGGAAGTCAAGAATTTTACCTGAAAATTAAGAGACATGAGTTAAAGAAGGGTAATATGGTAATAGAAAAATAAATCCTCTTTTCATTCTCCTTATAAGTTGTCAGTTCAATAGAGAGGAAGAGAAGAAACATTTCTTCTTCTTCTTTTTGTCAATTTTACACTAAACACTTAGAGAAAAACCAAGATTAAGGGTTTATTTGAGAAGGGAAGAGTGTTTAATTGTTCAAACACAAGAATTAAAGAAGAACAAGTGAAGGAACTTGGGACACTAGAGAGAGAAGCTCACAATAAGGAGGGAAAAAAGGGAAGTGTGGAAATGTTTTGATTGATTGTGATTCAAAGTTCATTTTATCACAAGGTAAGGAGTTTTAAGCAAGATTATGTAATCTTAGATAAATATAAGTAAAATTTATGCTTAATTTTATAAATTAATGTTAGGGTTTTAGGAGTCAATTTGGAGAAAATGTGAATTGCTTTGAAATTGAGCTGTGTGGACCATGATAGGGTGTGATGGAGGTGAAATAATGAGAAAAAATAATGAAAAGGGAACTACATCTTCGCTTGGAATCAATTTCGACCACACTAAGGAAAAAGAGGGAGGAGTAATTTGTTTAACTACTTTGTGTTATGTTGAATGAGAAATGAATGAATGAAGTGTCTTTAATACAAAAAAAAATATTGAAGAAAAAGTCATGTTACCTTAAGAGAGGGCTTCGACCAACTAGCATTATATATGGATAAAATTGTTAGTTTGGATTGCTATGAAATTTGTGTTTAAACATGTTATGTTAGGAATAAATGATTGGTCATTAGATTAAATTCACGCAGAAATTAAAGAAGAAATTATAACCTTGCTTAAGGTTAGGTTGATAAATAGGTCGAGAAATAGAAAGATGGATCTTGTCGACTTGATTATCAATATATGAAGATTAAATAGACTAAATAGATGATGTCACAAAAGTTAGAAGTAAATTTTGGAATGTAAACACCAAAAAAAAGAGAAGTAAAGCCGAAATGACTCCATCATCGTTGCCGATTTAGAAATTGGCAGCGACACGGTTCTTGGCTGCCGATTTCTAAATTGACAGCGACACAATTTTGGGCTGCCAATTTCTAAATCGGTAGTAATACAATTTTTGCTATTGATTTTTGAATCGGCAGCGACATAATTTTTGGTTGCCGATTTCTGAATCGGCAGCAGCATAGTTGGCTTCTGATTTTTGAATCGGCAATAACGCATTTTTTATTACCAATTTCTGAATTGACAGCGACAATATAAAACCTAACAAAAATTAGAGTTGGACCGGCCTATCCTAGGAGAGAATGGGAATAGAAACCAGCCCAAGATAACCCAAAGGAAGGATAAGGACAATCTTGGTCCAGCACCCAAACACCCTAGCACATTTTGGGGGCTATAAATACAAAGAGAGAGAAAGGGTGGCTCTCCACTCTTCCCAAAACAAGCTGCATGATTTTGTTCTTTCCTCCTTCCCAAAGAGAACTCAACAACTCTGCTGCATATGCCTCAAGTGTGAGAGAGAGAAGGGTGAGCTTGAGATGAGGCTGGATAGGTGCAAACATGAAGGGACTAGAGGCTTAAAATCGGTTGGAAATTGACAGGAGGAGGAGAAACTGAAAGAGAGGAAGAGGAAGAAGAAATCAGGAGCATAAGGGGAGAGATACTGTCAAACCCATCCCAAAAATACTAAATCCGTGAGGTATGAACCATGTCCTTCTCCACCTGTTCTTAAGGCCTTGAAACTGAAAGGAAGACGAAAACTATGGATGCATGGCCTAGGAATTTTACTCCAACTGTTAAGGAAAGAGATAAGTTAAAAGGAGGGACAAAAACAAGGCTGAATGAGGGACCTAATTCCAAAATATTTAACAAAACTAATATTGCAAATCTGAATGCACAAACTTGGAAAGCTGGCCGGCCTTGGTGAGGGCTGGAAAAAATATGTATTAAAGGAATAAAATGTATAGATGACAACCTTGCTAGAGATGTTAGATCATATGAAACAGAAACAAAAACAGAATTATACTTGTGTTAATGGTGTGATTTCAGCTTGTTTGGTTGATGTAATTATATGAAAATATGTTGAAATGATGTAAGTGCAAGCTTGCGTTGTTAATAATTGAAGAAACATGCTGCAGTTGAAACAAGAATTACATTCATGTAATGCTTTGGTTTTGTTGATATGATGAATGGACATTTGTGGTTATGAATCAAAGGAATAGATATGTATTTGTAAATCATAATTGTGAGTGTGCTTGTGAAAACAAATGTGGTGGAAATACATGAACATAGGTCAAATGAATGAAGGCATGATTGGGGCAAATTGTGGTGATTATACTTGCGGAAATGAAATAGATTGAGCGTATGCGCAGAATTGTATTGATGTTAAGCCTTAGGAACATGTCAAAGATAAAAAGGAAATTGTCCCATGATAATGCATTGATTTTGTTATGTGATGAATGAATTTGTATGACTTGAGCTAGTAGTTAGAAGAACCTAAATCAAATGTGCATGTTGAGATTTGATGGTGTACTATTCATGCTTTTCTGATAGGAATTGCGGTATGACTGTTGTCAGTATGTGTCGAAATTTCGGCTAGGAAGTGTTACAAAGGAGAAAAGCATAGCGTAAGCTTTACGCTTGGCCAAAGGGAAGAAGTGAAATCAGAAACGATTTTGTCGCCTCTGCCCATTTGTGAATCGGCAGTGACAGGGGTTGTGTTGATGATTTCTGAGTCGACAGCGACTTAGTTTTCGTCAACAATTTCTGTGTTAGCAGCGAGTCAGTCTCACTGCTAAATTGTGTTGCCTGCATCAAGTCAGTTATCGCTGCTGAATTGTGTTGTCTGCAGCGAGTCAGTTTTCGTTGCTGAATTGTGTTGTCCGCAGCGAGTCAGTTCTCGCCGCCGAATTGTATTCCTATAGTGAATCAGTTTTTAATACCGAATTATGGTGCAACAACGAATTAGTTTTTGCTGCCGAATTGTGTTGTCCACGGAGAGTTAGTTTTTGCTGCCGAATTTTGGCGTCTGTGGCGAATCAGTGTTCGCTGTTGAATTGTCTCGTCCACAGCAAATCTGCTTTCACTGCCGAATTGTGTTGTCCATAGCGAATCTGGTTTCATTGCCGAATTGTGTGACCTGTAGCAAACCAGTTTTCGCTCTCGAATTGTGTTGGCGGCGGCGAATCAATTTTCATTGCCGAATTGTGTGGCCTACAGCGAATTAGTTTTCGCCGCTGAATTATGTGGCCTAGAGCGAATCAATTTTGTTGCCGAATTCTATGGTGCTTGCAGTGAATCAGTTTTTGCTGTTGAATTCTATGTCGCTAACGATTCAGTTTTCACTGCTGAAATTTTAGTCACCAGCAAATCAGTTTTTGCAGTTGATTTTCTGCAATAGACTCCCATGTAAAAAATGACTTAAATGCTTGTAACGATTTCATTGTATGATTGTGTAAAATATGGAGCATTTGAATGTGAACATATGGATTCTTGAAATAAGTATGGTGATGAATGTGATTTCAGAATGCAAATGTGCTGATTTGTGACCATTGATGTGTTAGGTGGAGCGACAGTGATCGGACCTTTGACCGGGCAAGTACACCCCACAGGAGGAATGGGTAAGTGGTTCCTACATTTTTCTCGTATGATGTTTACATTTTCAAATGATTTACTTATGATGATATATTATTAAATCCTTATTGAATGATGAAACGACGATGAAGTGTTTGATTGAATTCTGGATAATTGTCGAAATGAATATGAAATGTTGATCGAGTTCTTGATGAATGTTGAAATAATGATGAAAATGTTAATGTTTTGAAATGCCTTGTTTGAAGTGGATGTATTATCGTGTTGCAATGAATATTAAACCGACTATGAGATGTTGATTAGGCTATTATGAATTTAGGCTACTGACAAATGGTTGTATGAGTATTTCGAATGATCTACTGTTGTATTTTATTAAAAGTAATTGTGAAGAATGATTGTATAAGTATTACGAAGAATCTACTGTTGTATTTTATTGAATGTTATTGCGATGAACAGTTGTATGAGTATTACGAGGGCTCTACTGTTGTATTTTATTGAATGTAATTGTGATGAATTTTTGTATGAGTATTACTGTTGTGATGTCGCGGTCGCAGCAAATTAATTACCCTAGCTTCAAACACAACACACAAGATAGTATAGAGCAAGCAAGGGGTCGATCCCACGAGGAAGTTTCAAGTCAGATTTTTATGTTGTACGTTATGTAATTGGGGGGATTTGGTT